>Ga0268264_10000291_pt1 | contig 84105 bp, 77 predicted proteins | sample KBSSwiS32_FD_190357 | JGI IMG/M metagenome (GOLD analysis project Ga0268264, IMG submission 190357) | Switchgrass rhizosphere microbial communities from Kellogg Biological Station, Michigan, USA - KBS Switchgrass S3-2 (SPAdes) (version 2) | ecosystem: Host-associated > Plants > Roots >... | reverse complement strand
AGGCTGGACCAGCCAGGACGCGACCCCGCGCTACCTCACCGACATTAACCACGACGGCAAGCTCGACATCCTCGGCTTCGGCCCGGACGGCACGGCCATCGCCTATGGCAACGGCGACGGCACCTTCAGCGCGGTCAGCAAGGACCTCGCCAACTTTGGCAATACCCAGGGCTGGACCAGCAATGACGCCAACCCGCACCTTGTCGCCGACCTCAATGGCGACGGCCTGCCCGATGTGCTCGGCTTCGCCTTCGCCGGCGTGAAGGTGGCGATGAACCAGTGGGATGTCGTGCTATAGCGCGCAGTATTGCACGGGAATTGGCCCGATACCCAGAATACCAAAATGATTTGTTGCCGAAATATTGATTTGGCACGGCGCGCCATATAACCCCCTCATTCCAAGGGGGTGGGCAATGGCTGATTTTCTGGGTGATTCCAGCGACGACATCTGGACTGGCGGCACCACGAACGAACTGGCGGATGGTGCAGGCGGAAACGATGTGCTGCTGGGCAACGGCGGCAACGACTCGCTGATCGGCGGGACGGGGAGTGACAGCCTGGACGGCGGCAACGGCGATGATGTGCTGATCTCCGACCGTGCCAGCGCCATTATCGCCTCATACCTGTACCTCAACAGCCGACCGACATTCGACATCGGCCTCGAGCATGACACCCTCAATGGAGGCGCCGGGGACGACCAGATCGTCGCCGGATATGGCGATTCGGTCGATGGCGGCAGCGGCATTGCATTCGGCGACTGGCTGGCGATCTCCTTCATCAGCGCACCGACGGGCCTGACCGTGGACTTCAACCAGGCAACACAGACGATAGGCGGGGCGACGATCACCGGCATAGAAGCCGTGCCGTGGATCCAGGGCAGCAATTTCGCGGATTCGATCAACCCCGGTTTCAGCACCGGCTATGCACCGATGGGCACGGTCGAAGGCATGGGCGGCAACGACACCCTGGTCGCGGGCTACTATACCCGGACGATCGACGGTGGCACCGGCGACGATTATCTGGATGGGCGCCCCGGAAGCTATCTCAACGCCATTTTCGGTGGCGACGGCAACGATACCATTTTCACGAATGCCAACGACAGCACAGCCGCCGACGGTGGTGCCGGCAACGATACGATTACCGCAGCCTCCTTTGTCCACGGCGGCGATGGCGACGACGTCATCCACATGATGGTCACCTACTATCGCGGCGATGTCCATGGCGATGCCGGCAACGATACCCTTTATGCCTCCAGCATCGGCAGTTACCTGGCAGGTGGCTCGGGCGCCGACATGCTGGTCGGAGATGCTGGTGCCGACGCCCTGGTGTCAGGTGACTGGGCAACCGGCACCTTCAACGCCATACCCGACAGCGGGACCGAACAGGACACGCTGCTCGGCGGCGGCGGCGACGATGAAATCTGGGCCGGCTACGGCGACATCATCGATGGCGGGCCGGGAACCGACACCCTGCACCTGACGCTGACCGCCGCTCCTGCCGGCGTGACGATCGACACCGCGGGCACCAACCCGGCTGCCTCGATCGCGAATATCGAGCTCATCGACAGCATTGTCGGTACCTCGTTCGGCGACCGGTTCGTCGTCCACGGCCTGACTTCGCTGCTGACCATCGACGGTGGCGATGGCAACGATACCGTGTCCTCATCGGACAGTTCGGTGAACCTTGCCGGCGGCAATGGCGACGACCTGCTGATCAGCGGCGTCGCGGGCGACATCTTCGAAGGCGGCCCAGGAACCGACACGGTCGATTACTCGGGCTATGCGAATGGCGTGACGGTGACCTTCACCGTTCCCGCCGGGCTTTCGGTCGGGCCAGGCGGCGATCGCCTGCGGTCGGTGGAAAATGTCATCGGCTCCGCGCTTGCCGACACGATTTCGGGCAACAGCGCCGATAACCGCTTCACCGGCGGCGATGGCAACGACGTGCTCAATGGGGACGGCGGCGCCGATACGCTGGTGGGGGGCGCCGGCGACGACGTGCTGAACGGCGGCGATGGCGTCGACATGCTGGTCGGTGGCACTGGCAACGACACATTGATCGGCGGCGCCGGTCTGGAACAGATCGGCTATGCCTCGATCCGGGCCAGTGCGACGGTCAGCCATGACGCAGCATCCCACAGCCTGGTCATCTCCACCGCCAGCGAGGGAACCGATACTGTTCGCCAGATCGAACAGTTCCGCTTTGCCGATGGCCTCGCCTCGTTCCAGTTCGCCAACGGCACGCTGGTGGCAGCGAACTTCGGCCAGGCGCAGGGCTGGACCGACCAGGGGGTGTTCGTCCGCACGCTGGCCGACGTCAATGGCGACCACAAGCTCGACATCGTCGGGTTCGGCTATTCGGCTGTCCGGGTCGCATTGGCCAATGGCGATGGCACGTTCCAGGCAGCCAAGGTGGCGGTGGTCGACTTCGGCGTCGCCGAGGACTGGATCAACCAGGACAAGACCCCGCGCGTGCTGGCGGATGTCGATGGCGATGGCCGGGCGGATATCGTCGGCTTCGGCTATGCCGGCGCTGCGGTCGCGCTCGGCCAGGCAGACGGAACGTTCGCGCCGGCCAAACTGGGGATCGCCGATTTCGGCGGGATGGAGGGCTGGAACAGCGATGCCATCAACCACCGCCAGCTGATCGATCTCAATGGCGACGGGCGGGCCGACATTGTCGGCTTCGGCTATGGCGGGGTCTCCGTGGCACTCGGCCGGGCAGACGGAACCTTTGCCAATACGAAGAGCGCGATCGCCGAGTTCGGCGCCGCGCAAGGCTGGCTCAACCAGGACGTGTTCTTTCGCCAGTTCGCCGACATCAACGGCGACGGCCAGCTCGACCTTGTCGGCTTCGCGGCGACCGGCACGGTCGTGGCGCTGGGCAATGGCGACGGAACATTTGCCATGCCCCGGCAGGTGCTGGCCAACTACGGCGCCGTGCAGGGCTGGACCAGCCAATCGGCCAATCCGCGGCTATTTGCCGACCTCAACCACGACGGCCGGGCCGACCTCGTCGGTTTCGGCTACTCGGGCGTCCGGGTTGCGCTGGGGCAGGCCGACGGCGGCTTCGCGCCGGCCACGCTGGCGATCAGCGACTTCGGCAGCGGCGTGGGCTGGGCCAGCCAGGACACAACGCCGCGCCAGCTGGCCGACATCAATCAGGACGGCAACCTCGACGTGGTCGGCTTCGGCCAGGGCGGCATGGTTGTCGCCTATGGCAACGGCGACGGCACCTTCACCGAGGCGAGCCAGGATCTCTTCAACTTCGGCCTCTCCCAGGGTTGGAGCAGTGACGCGCTGTTCCACAGGGAGCTGGCGGATATCAACGGCGACGGCCTGCCCGACATTCTCGGCTTCGGCTACGGTGGCGTGCGCGCGGCGATCAACCACGGGGACTTCCAGCTCTGAGCGGTCCCTGCCGGCACCCATCGCGGCGCACCGGCCAGCGCCATGCGTGCCGGCCTGGACCGGACCGGTGATTCTGCCGATTGCCATGCCCGTGCATCAGGTATCTGATAGCCTTTCGCAAAGGAGCAGCCCCACATGCCCAACATCATCAACGGCACTTCCGGCCCTGACAACCTGTCCGGCACCAGCGGCGACGACAGCATCAACGGCGGCGCCGGTGACGACACCGTTCATGGCGGCGCCGGCAACGACACCATCGATGGCGGAAGCTCCAATTTCCCCGGCCCGCACGACGAACTCTACGGCGAAGCCGGCGACGACTACCTGATCATCTATTCGGCCGACGGCAGCCGGGCCAATCCCTTCAGCATCGCCGATGGCGGCACCGGCTACGACATCGCGCAACTGCGCTTCGCCAATTTCGGCTCGGCGCTGCACTATGTCCACAACACGACCTCTGGCACCGTCACCTGCGGGCGAACGGCGGCGCAGCTGTTCAACATCGAGGCGATCGTGTTCCTCGCCGGCTCTGCCTCCGACCAGATCACCGGCGGGGTCAATGCCGATTGGCTCTTTGGCAACGAAGGCGATGATACGCTGGACGGCGGCGGCGGCGACGACACGATCAATGGCGGTGCCGGCAACGACAGCCTGACCGGCGGCGGCGGGGCGGACGTGTTCGCTTACAACAGCCCTGGCTTCGGCAACGACCGGATCGCCGATTTCGACGTGACCAGGGACCGGCTCGATCTCAGCGCGCTCGGCATCACCGATTTCCTCACCGCCTCGCTGTTCCTCGCCGATTCGGGCAACGACACGACGTTCACCCTGGCCTACAACGGCGCCCAGACGGCGACGCTCGTCGGCGTGAAGTTCAGCCAGCTCAGCGCCGCCAACTTCATCTTCGATGCCACCACCACCGCCTACAGCGCTTCCGGCACCAGCGCCCCGAACCTCTATTTCGGCGCCCAGGGCAACGACACGCTGGGCGGCGACCTGGGCGATGACACCATCACCGGCGCCGGCGGCAGCGACATCCTCTCGGGCGGGGCGGACGACGACCTGCTGATCGGCGGCGCCGGCAACGATGCGATCGACGGCGGCACCGGCATCGATCGCGCGGTCTATGGCACGACCCGCGCCGCCGCGACGGTGACCCGCGATGCGGCACTCCACAAGCTGGTGGTGACGACGCCGCTCGACGGGACCGACCAGGTCAAGGGCGTCGAACTGTTCTTCTTCAACGACGGGCTTTATTCGTTCAACTTCGCCGCCGCCTCGACGGTGCTGGCGAACTTCGGCGGGCAGCAGGGCTGGACCAGCCAGGCGGTCAACCAGCGGGCGCTGGCCGACGTCAATGGCGACGGCCGGCTGGACATCGTCGGCTTCGGCTATTCCGCGGTGCGCGTCGCCATCGGCAATGGCGACGGCACCTTCCAGGCGGCAAAGATCGGCGTCGCCAACTTCGGCCCGGCCCAGGACTGGGACAGCCAGGATCATTACCCCCGCCTGCTGGCGGATGTGAACGGCGACGGCCGGGCCGACGTCGTCGGCTTCGGCTATGCCGGCGCGTTCGTGGCGATGGGCAAGGCCGACGGCACGTTTGCCGACACCACGCTGGCGGTGGCCGATTTCGGCGGCCAGCTCGGCTGGACCAGCCAGGACACGTTCCAGCGCACACTCAGGGACGTCAACGGCGATGGCAAGCTCGACATCGTCGGCTTCGGCGGTGCGGCGGTGTTCACCGCGCTCGGCAACGGCGACGGCAGCTTCCAGGCCAGCAGGATCGCGCTGGCCGACATGGGGCCGGCCGAAGGCTGGGCCAGCCAGTCGCTATACCCGCGCCAGCTGGCCGACGTGAACGGCGACGGCAAGCTCGACATCGTCGGCTTCGGCCAGGGCGCGGTGTTCACGGCGCTCGGCAATGGCGACGGCACGTTCCAGGCGAGCAAGGTGGCGCTCGCCGACATGGGCGTCTCGCTCGGCTGGACCAGCCAGAATGCCTTCCCGCGCATGATGGCGGATGTGAACGGCGACGGGCGGGCGGACATCGTCGGCTTCGGCTACGGCGGCGCCTCGGTGGCGCTGGCCAGGGCCGACGGCACGTTCAACGCCGCGACGCTGGCGGTGGCCGCGCCGGCCTTCGGCCAAGCCCAGGGCTGGACCAGCCAGGACGCGACGCCGCGCCAGCTGATCGACCTCAACCACGACGGCGTGCTCGACATCCTCGGCTTCGGCCCGGACGGCACGAGCATTGCCTATGGCAACGGCGACGGCACCTTTGCGCTCGCAGCCAAGGACCTCGCCAACTTCGGCGTCGCGCAGGGGTGGAACAGCGACGACACCTATCTCCACCAGGTGGCCGACCTCAATGGGGACGGACTGCCGGATATCGTCGGATTTGGCTATGCCGGGGTGAAGGTGGCGTTGAACCAGGGGGATGTGTTGGTCTGATTTCCAATTTCAAGCAACCGGCTGCGAGAGACGAAAACAAGAATCAATCCGTTGCATTTCCTGAATTGCATTATAAATATTGATCTTGAAATTAAATCGGATTCGCGATTCTCCAGAGGAACGGATGGCAAATATACAAGGAACTTCCGGCAATGATACGCTCACGGGAGGCCTTGGTCCTGATGTATTCGATGGCGGCCTTGGCGACGATCTCTTCGTCAGCACAGTGGCTGACCTTGATGGCGACACGATCAATTTTTTCGAACCCGGTGACAGGCTGCGCATCATCGATGCGCCATCCAATGGCGCGATCATTGAAATCACTGGAGGAAAGTTTGCTTATGCCGGCGCTATCGTCACTCTGGCAGGGTGGAACGAAGGCGTCGTCGTGGCTTCCCCGTTTGTCGGAGGCGGAACCTCACTAGCATACTATGCTCCGGTCATTCACGCCGATCCTGGAAGCTACACCAACAGCAGCCTGACCTATGCCGGCATCACACTGAACGCCCCTTCGTCCACCCTGATCAATACGTCGAGCGGCCGGATCCTCCATCGTGGCGTCACGCTTACACAGGGCGGATCGACATTCACCAATGCTTTGGGCGGTCAAGTCGCATCGGTGACGGGTTCCTCCGGAGACGACACGGTCATTAATCGTGGCCTGATCTTCGATTCCGTCGAACTGGACGGAGGTAACGACGCCTTCACAACCGATCAGGGAAATCCTGTCGATCTCGGAGCGGGGGACGATACACTGCGCGTTGAAGGAGGGGCAATCTCGATCAATGCCGATGGAGGACCTGGCACCGACGAAGTGATTATTGCGCCATATGCCCAATTTTGGGCAAATGGGCTGCAAAATTTCGAGCGCGCCATTATCGAAGCCCCATCCAATAGCCCTAATTTGAATTTAGGAATCGTTGGACTTTCCAATCTTCGATCAATCACCATACCTAAATCAATTGGTTATTCGACTACATATTTTGCGGATTCATACAATCCCTTGGTCGACCTTTCTGCGGATAACCGCAACGTGGGGATGAGTAATTCTATGTTCCGCTCCATTGTTGGAGGTATGAACTCTGACTATGTCGAGTTGGGTAACAACAGCATCATCGGTGCAGTATTATTGCACGGTGGCAATGACGAGTTGAGATTCTCCGCATTCGATGGACCGCTTGCGACCGTGTCCGAATCCATCGACGGAGGGGATGGCTTCGACACCGTCGCATTCAACAGCTTTAGAGATGGGAGATCGTTCACAGTTGATCTGAACAATTTTTCAGGATTCGAGCAGCTTCTGTTCAATGCATTTTACGTATACACTGGCATTTCTTGGTCAGTCGAGCACATCAAGCCGACAGCCGTGGATATTCGAGTGGGTGAAAAAACCGGGCTGACCATCGCCTCCAGCATATTGCCAGCCGCGAACGTATCAGGGGTGCACGGTAGCCACATCGTGATTGCTGCCGATAGTGTTGTGGCCAGCATCTCGGATGCCAATGGAACGCTTTTCGACACTCCGCTCGATGTACCGCAAGGCAATGCCAATTACTCATCCACGATAGAGATCTACGGACAAGTCCTTGCTGATATCGTTATGGCGCAGGGCGACGATGTAGTCGCCGCCCAGGCCGGCAGAGTTGATGGCACGGTCTATGGGAATGGCGGCAATGACACCTTGCAAGGTGGCGCCGGAAATGACCGGATCGCTGGCGGATTTGGCGCAGACAGCCTGTCAGGCAACGCAGGCAACGACACGCTTTGGGGCGGCATCGACGCGGACTCCTTGAGCGGAGGCGCGGGAGACGACTTGATTGACGGCGGCCCAGGTGTTGACCTGGCGCACTATGGCGTGGCGAGGACCGATGCTACGGTTTCCCGCGACCCCACAACCCGCACCCTGACCGTCACCCTCCCCGGCGAAGGCACCGACACCGTCAGCCGCGTCGAGCAGTTCCAGTTCGCCGACGGGCTCTACTCGTTCAACTTCGCCAGGGCCGCCAACACGCTCGCCAACTTCGGCGCGCAGCAGGGCTGGACCGACCAGTCGGTGCTGACCCGCCACCTCGCCGACGTCAACGGCGATGGCAGGCTCGACATCGTCGGCATCGGCTATTCCGCCGTGCGCGTCGCGCTGGGCAATGGCGACGGCACCTTTCAGGCAGCCAAAGTGGCGGTGGCCAACTATGGCGTGGCGCAGGACTGGGTGAACGAGGACGTCTACCCCCGCGTGCTGGCCGACGTGAACGGCGACGGGCGGGCAGACCTGCTCGGGTTCGGCTATGCCGGGGTCAAGGTGGCGCTGGGCCAGGCAGACGGGACGTTTGCTGCCGCTACGCTGGGCGCGGCGAATTTCGGCGGCGCGCAGGGCTGGTCGAGCGCCGCGGCGTTCCCGCGCCTGCTCGCCGACGTCAACGGCGACGGCAAGCTCGATATCCTCGGCTTCGGCTATTCCGCCGTGCGCGTCGCGCTCGGCAATGGCGACGGCACGTTCCAGGCGGCGAAGGTCGGCGTGGCCAATTTCGGCCAGGGCCTGGGATGGAGCGACGACGACGCGTTCCACCGCGAACTGGCTGACGTCAACGGCGACGGCAGGCTCGACATCGTCGGCTTCGGCCATTCGGGCGTGCGCGTCGCGCTCGGCAACGGCGACGGGACGTTCGCGCCGGCAACGCTCGCCATCGCCAACTTCGGCGCAGCGCAGGAGTGGAAGAGCCAGGCCGACACGCCGCGCCTCCTGGCCGACGTCAACGGCGACGGGCGGGCGGACATCGTCGGCTTCGGCCATTCGGGCGTGCGGATCGCGCTGGCCAATGCCGATGGCAGCTTCGCGGCGGCACAGCTGGCGGTCAACGCCTTCGGCCAGCTGGACGGCTGGGCCAGCCAGGATGCGACCCCGCGCATGCTGGCCGACCTCAACCACGACGGCGCGCTCGACGTGATCGGCTTCGGCCCCCAGGGCACCAGCGTCGCCTATGGCCATGGCGACGGCACCTTCACCGCCGCCAGCAGCGACCTCGCCAACTTCGGCATTACGCAGGGCTGGACCAGCGACCGGCTCTACCACCGCGAACTGGGCGACATCGACGGGGACGGTTTGCCGGACATCGTCGGCTTCGGCGACCGCGGTGCGATCGTGGCGATGAACCAGGGCGACGTGCTGGTGTGACTATGCGCCCGGGTTGCTCCGGGAGCGCTCCCCGCAGTACCCAAAAAGCTGTTGCCGTTGCCAGCGTATTCCCGTTTAATCGCTACGGGACAGGGACTTCGCATCGTCACAACGGTGCCATGCCCCTGCAATAAGAGGATGGAGAAACGGCATGTCGATCGACGGCACCAGCGGCAATGATCCGCTCAACGGAACCAGCGGTCCCGACGTCATCAACGGCCTTGCCGGCAATGACACCATCAGCGGCGGCGAAGGCAACGACACCATCAACGGCGGCGACGGCAACGATGTCCTGTCCGGCGAGGGCGGCGATGACCTGTTCATCGAGGACACGGTCACATCTGGCGCCGACGTGTTCAACGGCGGCGCCGGGATCGACACGATCGAACTGCGCGCAGTGCTCAATCCGGTGCCAAGTCAGGTCGGGCTGGTCAGCCCGCATGCCATGGCCGGCCCCAACCAACTGGTCTCGATCGAGCGGCTGGTGTTCACCTCGCAAGCCAGCGATATCGTCCAGGGTGTCATCAATTTCAACGCCGCCACGGCACTGACCCAGCTGGTCGGCAGCGCCGGGCGCGACCAGCTCATCATCATTGCCGGGGGCAACGGCACCTTCACCATGCCCTCGCTGAACCTCAGCGGGTTCACCGCGCCGGCCCTCAACGCGTGGGAGAATACCGGCGACAGCGTGATCCTGGTTTCCGCGCCACCGACAAACGGCACTGCCACGCTGAATGCGGCAACCGGGTTCAACGCGCTGCAGGTGCTGATCGCCCAGGGTGGCACGATCACGCTCAACGGCTCGGCCAATGGCGACGTGCTGGTAGCCGGCAGCGGCATTAATCAGCTGAATGGCAACGGCGGCAATGATGTGCTGTCAGTGAGCAACGCGGTCGGCGGCACCAACACGTTCGCCGGCGCCACGTTGGACGGCGGCGCGGGTACCGACCTGCTCGGCGTTGGCGGTGTCGTGCATTTCCTGGGCCAACTGTCCAACATCGAAGGCGTCAACCTATCTCCGGCGTTCAATTCGCCCAATCCTGCGGCTGCACCGTCCATCCCGGCCGCCGTGCTCGAGGTCGACAGCCAGCGCCTGGCGATGCTGCCGGCCAGCGCGTTCTTCCGCGGCACGGGCACGGTGCAGGTCGATGTCTCGAACGGTACCGGATTCGACGGTTCGCAATACACCTTCCAGCCTGGCGCCGATGTCACCTTCCACGTAATTGGCCAGGACGGCAACGGGCTGAACTATGTCGGCACTTCCGGCGACGACATCATCGATTTCGGCGCGGGCAACCAAACGGCGAACGGCGGCGCCGGGGCCGACATCTTCAGGCCCGGCGGCGGCAACAACACCATCGTCGGCTTCACCCCGGGCGTGGACAAGCTGGACCTCAGCCACTTCGGTCTCAGCGATCCGGACCTGCTCGGCCTGTTCGCCTCGGACGTGAACGGCAGCGCGACCCTTGCCATCACCTTCGGCGGGGTGGTCAACACGCTGACCCTGCAGGGCGTCTCGGGCGCCGCATTGACCGATGCCGACGTGATCCTCGCCGATCCGCTCGCCCCGGTGAACAATACGGGCACCGATCAGGCCGACACCCTGTTCGGCAGCAATGTTGGCGATGTCCTCAATGGCCTTGGCGGCAACGACCTGATCTTCACCGGCGGCGGGGTCGATTTCATCGACGCCGGAGCGGGCGACGATACCGTCGTGCTGACCGGGCCGATCCTGCCGGGCAACAACACGTCCGCGTCTATCAGCGGCGGGCTCGGCAACGATACCTTGCTGCTGACCGCCAAGGCCGTGCTGCCGAACGCGAACGTTCCCAACACCAACCTGGTGCTGCTGGTACTGGGCAGCATTTCCGGCTTCGAAACCATCAGCTTCGATGCCTCGGCCTATGGCGCACAGCCGCTCCCGCTGACGGCGGTGGCGGGCACCTTCCAGTTCGCCCCAGGCTCGACCACGACGCTGCGCGGCAGCGCCGCCAACGACGTGATGGTCGTCGTGCCACTTCAGAGCGACGCCTCCCATTCGCTCGGCAACGTCTTCAACATGCCTTCGTTCAACCTGGTAAACTGGAGCGACAGCGACGCGGTGGTGCTGTCCGGCGGCAACATCGTCAACAACCTCACGCTGGGCACGGCCAATCATGCCGGCCGCTATTTTCTCGGCGGCGGCAGCGGCAACGACAACCTGAACGGCAGTGACGGGATCGAGACGCTGACCGGCAATGACGGCAATGACACCCTGAACGGCGGGGCGGGCAACGATGCACTGGACGGCAGCGCCGGCCGCGACGTCGCGGTCTACGCGGCGACGCGGGCAAACGCGACGGTCACCCATGATGCCGGGACGCATGTCTGGACCGTCGCGAGCGCCGCCGACGGCACCGACACGGTCAAGAACGTCGAGCAATACCAGTTCGCCGACGGGCTCTACTCGTTCCAGTTCGCCACCGCGACCAACGTGCTGGCGAACTTCGGCGGGCAGCAGGGCTGGACCAGCCAGGCGACCAACCAGCGCCTGCTGGCCGACGTCAACGGTGACGGCAAGGCTGACATCGTCGGCTTCGGCTTCTCGGCGGTGCGCGTCGCGCTGGGCAATGGCGACGGGACGTTCCAGGCCGCCAAAGTCGGCATTTCCAACTACGGCCCGGCACAGGACTGGGACACGCAGGACCACTATCCCCGCCTGCTGGCCGACGTGAACGGGGATGGCCGGGCCGATATCGTCGCGTTCGGCTATGCCGGCACATTCGTCTCGTTCGGCCAGGCGGATGGCACGTTCGGCGCCAAGCAGCTCGGCATCGCCAACTTTGGCGGGCAGCTCGGCTGGAACAGCCAGAACGTCAACCTACGCCTGGTGGCCGACGTCAATGGCGACGGCAAGGCCGACATCCTGGGCTTCGGCTTCTCCGCCGTGCGGGTGGCGCTGGGCAATGGCGACGGCACCTTCCAGGCGGCCAAGATCGGCATTGCCGACTTCGGCCCGTCACTCGGCTGGACCAACCAGGACCAGTATTCGCGCCAGCTCGCCGACGTCAACGGCGACGGCAAGCTCGACCTCGTCGGCTTCGGTGGCGGCGCCGTGTTCACCGCGCTGGGCAATGGCGACGGCACCTTTCAGGCCAGCCACATCGCGCTCGCCGACATGAGCACGGCGCTCGGCTGGACCAGCCAGAGCGCCTTTCCGCGGACCATGGCCGACGTCAACGGCGATGGCCGGGCGGACATTGTCGGCTTCGGCTATGGCGGGGCTTCGGTGGCGCTGGCCAGGGCCGATGGCACGTTCGATGCCGCCAGCCTGGCGGTCGCCGGCTTCGGCACCGCGCAAGGCTGGACCAGCCAGGACGCGACCCCGCGCTACCTCACCGACATTAACCACGACGGCAAGCTCGACATCCTCGGCTTCGGCCCGGACGGCACAGCCATCGCCTATGGCAACGGCGACGGCACGTTCAGCGCCGTCAGCAAGGACCTCGCCAACTTCGGCAATGCGCAAGGGTGGACCAGCAACGACAACAACCTCCACCAGATCGCCGACCTCAACGGCGACAGCCTGCCCGATGTGCTCGGCTTCGCCTTCGCCGGCGTGAAGGTGGCGATGAACCAGGGGGACGTCGTGCTGTAGGCAGCAAGGCCGGCCGCGCCCTCACCCGTAGAACCACCCCGCCCCGTTGCAGAACACCGGCGCAAACGTGCTTCCCCGGCGCTTGACCGCGCCCATGAACTGAGGGGTGTCCTGGCCATCGGAAACATTGGCCCGGGCCCCGCGCAGCGCCTGGGTGCAGGCGGGCAGCCTGGCGATGGTGAAGGTCGGCAGCACTACCGGCCCGCCGAACCAGCCGGCGCCGCCCACCCCTATGCCGCCGCCGACGCGCAGCGCGCCGGTGGCCGGGCTGGTGGCTGCGGCCAGGCTGGTCGTCTCGATCACGCCGTCGCCCAGCAGCAGATGCCCGGCGATCCGCGTGCCGGTGAGGTCGATGCCGTTCCGCACATTGCCGCCGGTGGCGCGCAGCAGGGTTCCGTTGATGGCGAGCGGAAACTGGCCGGCCCCGGCATCGATGCGGATGCCATCGGTGAAGCCGGCGGCCCCCGGCGCAGCGGAAAGCCAGTAGCCGGCATCGACCTGGCTGCCGTGCACCGCGTCATCCGGCCAGGCAAGCGCGGCGAACGCGGCCTTGATGGCGACGCTGGCCCCGGCCTCCACCGAGACCTCGCTGTCCTGCCCGATGCAGGCGCGCCAATGCATCGCGCCGGGTTTCAGACGGCACACGGTGCCGGCGCCATAGAGGAATCCCTGGGGTGCCGCGGCGGTTCCGCCATCGACGAAGGCGCTGTCGGCGACGAAGTTGCCGGCCGCATAAAACCGGTACGGGTTGGTCGCACTGGTCGGACGGAGCATGTGCAGGGCAACGCCGAGCGCGTTTCGTCCATCGTTGACTGCGGGTCCGCCGAAGGTCTGCTGGATGGAGACGGCACTGGGGATCGCGGTGCCCGGCCGCGCGACACTGGCCTGGTTGTCGTCCAGCGTGCGAATACCGAGGACCTGGGGGTTGAACAGGTAGTTCGCATCGGCCGCGAGCGTGCCGGCCGCGCTGACTTCGACCGTGCGGCGCGCAGGCTCGCGATCCTGAGCGAGCGCGACGCCGGGAAGGGCCAGCGGGAGCAGGAACGACAGGAGAAGGCGTCTGGGCATGGGCATCAATCCGTGCTGGTCGTCGCCCCCTCCACCACATCTACCGTCGCCCCCACCATCGCGTCCACCCCCGCCGCCGTCGGATGGATCCGGTCCGGCAGGCGCAGCGCATCCTTGCCGATGATCGCCTGCAAGAAAAACGGCACCAACCCCGCCCCGTGGGTCCTGGCCAGCGCCGGATAGATCGCGTCGAACCGCCGCACGTAGTCCTTGCCCATGTTCGGCGGCGCCAGCATCCCCATCACCACCACCGGCACCTTGCGCCGCCCCAGCTCGGCCAGCATCGCATCGAGGTTCGCCCTCGCCTGCTCCGGCGGCAGCCCGCGCAGCAGGTCGTTCCCCCCCAGCGAGATCAGCACCAGGTCCGGCGTCCTCGGCTGGCTCCCCAGCGTGAACGCCAGCCGCGCCAGCCCGTCCGCCGTCGTGTCGCCGGATACCCCGGCGTTGACCACCCTTGCGTTGATCCCCCTGGCCCGCAGCGCCGCCTGCAGGCGCACCGGATAGGCCTGCTCCGGCCGCAGGCCATAGCCGGCGAACAGGCTGTCCCCGATCGCCACGACGAGCTTCTCCGGCCCCTTTGGAACCGGGGTCTGAGCGGCCGCCTCGCGCTTCTCCGGCGCCGCCGGCTTCTGGCACGACGCCAGCACGCCTGCCGCAAGCACCAGCCAGACCAACGCCCACCACACCCTCATGCCATGCTCCTTGGGGCACCACGCTTGCCGCCAGCCCTCCACCTATGCCATTCCCCCCGGGTGACAAGCCCCCCCACTATCGCCGCCCGCTCGCTCACCCTCACCCTCGGCACCCGCGACGCCCCCGTGCCGATCCTCAACGGCATCGATCTCACCGTCCCCCGGGGCCAGACCCTCGCGCTGCTCGGCCCCTCCGGCTCCGGCAAGTCCTCGCTGATGGCCCTCCTCTCCGGCCTCGAACGCGCCACCTCGGGCACGCTCCACCTCGCCGGCGAGGATGCCGCCGGCCTCTCCGAGGATGCGCTCGCCCGCCTGCGCCGTGGCCGCATCGGCGTCGTCCTCCAGGCCTTCCACCTCCTGCCGACGATGACCGCGCTGGAAAACGTCATGACCGCGCTCGAACTCGCCGGCCACCCGGACGCGCAAGCCTCCGCCCGCGCCGAGCTGGAGGCGGTCGGCCTCGGCCACCGGCTCGATCACTACCCGGCCCAGCTCTCCGGCGGCGAACAGCAGCGCGTCGCCATCGCCCGCGCGCTCGCGCCGCGCCCCGCCCTCCTGTTCGCCGACGAGCCGACCGGCAACCTCGATGCGGCCACCGGCGCCCAGATCATGGACCTCCTCTTCGCCCGCCGCGCCGAAACGCAGGCCACCCTGGTCATCATCACCCACGATCCCGCGCTGGCCGAACGCTGCGAAAGGATCGTCACCCTCGCCGATGGCCACATCGCCTCCGATACTGCACCGGCATGACCAGCCTCTCCTGGCCCGCCGCCTGGCGCATCGCCCGGCGCGATCTCTCCCTGCGGTTCAAGGGCCTGCGCCTCTTGATCGTCTGCCTGTTCCTCGGGGTCGGCGCGCTCGCCGCCATCGGCTCCTTGACCGGCGCGCTGGAAAAGGGCCTCGCCACCGAGGGCCGCCAGCTGCTCGGCGGCGATGTCGAAGTCTCCGTCTGGCAACGCCCGCTGAGCGACGCGGAAGCCGCCATACTCGCCCCCTACGGCAGGCTGAGCCGAGGCACCCGCATGCAGGCCATGCTCGCCGCCGGCCCAGTCACCGGCTCGACCACCGCCCCGGTCGAGATCAAGGCTGTGGACGACAACTGGCCGATGGTCGGCCGCCTTACCCTCGCCGATGGCCGCCGGGTCGGCCCCCCGCCGCCGGGCCAGGCCTGGCTCGCCGAAGGCGCCGCCGTCCGCCTTGGCGTCAAGGCCGGAGACCGCGTCACCCTTTCCGGCCAGCCCCTCACCGTCGGGGGGATCATCGCCGACGAGCCGGACCGCCTGTCCGAAGGCTTCGCGCTCGGCCCCACCGTCATCGTCCGCGCCGATGTCCCTGCGCAAGCCGGCCTGACCGCGCCGGGCGCCATGTACCGCAGCAAGACCCGCCTCGCCTGCGCCCGCCCCTGCGACGCCCAGGCCATCGCCGACACGCTCAACGCCCGCTTCCCCTCCGCCGGCCTCGAACTGCGCACGCGCGACAGGGCCGCCCCCGGCGCGGAAAACTTCGTCGCGCGGATGGGCGATTTCCTCGTCCTCGTCGGCCTTGCCGCGCTGCTCATCGCCGGCATCGGCATCGGCGGCGGCACCGCCTCATGGGCCGAGGCCCGCCGCAACGCGATCGCCACGCTGAAAGTCCTCGGCGCCACCAGCGGCGACATCGCCCGCATCACCGTCCTGCAGATCGGCGCCGCGGCGCTGGCCGGCAGCCTCGCCGGCATCCTCGCCGGCCTCGCCCTGCTGCCGCTGCTCTCCCACCTCGTCGGCAACCTCCTGCCCATCGCCACCACGGCTTCCCCCCAGCCCCTCGCCTTGCTGCGCGCCGCCGCCTATGGCCTGCTCGTCGCCCTGGTCTTCGCCGCGCCGCCACTTGCCCAAGCCCGCCGCTTCCCGGCCATGGCCCTGCTCCGCGCCCGCGTCTCCGCCTCGCCGATGTCGGGTGGCCGCGACGCCCTGCTCCCGGCCGCGCTCGGCCTCGCCGCGATCCTCGCCCTCGCCCTGCTCTCCAGCCCCTCGCCCCGGCTGGTGCTCCTGTTCCTCGCCGGCGCCGCCGCCCTGTTCGGCATCCTCGCCCTGGTCGGCCTGGCGATCCGCCGCATCGCCATGCGCCTCCCCCGCGCGCGCAATCCGCTCGTCCGCATCGCGCTCGCCAACCTCCACCGCCCCGGCGCCCAGACCGGCCGCCTCGTCGTCGCGCTCGGCTTCGGCCTGTCCGCCTTCGTCCTCCTCGCCGTCGTCCAGACCAGCCTCGATGCCAACATCGCCGCCCGCGTCCCCGCCCGCGCGCCGGACTGGTTCGTGCTCGACCTCCCCCCCGCCCGCCTCCCGGAATTCACCCGCACCGTCGCCGCCCAGGCGCCCGCCGCCAAAGTCCGCACCGTCCCCATGCTGCGCGGCGCCATCCTCGCCTACGGACCGGCCGACCATATGACCCGCGTCGCCGATCTCGCCGAGATCCCCGACGATGCCTGGGCGCTCAAGGGCGAACGCGGCCTGACCTATTCCGCCCCGATCCCCGAAGGCAACGTCGTCACCCAGGGCCAATGGTGGCCTGCCGACTACGCCGGCCCGCCGCTGGTCTCGGTCGATGAAAGGCTCGCCCGCGCCATCGGCCTGCACCTCGGCGATCAGGTCACCATCGGCCTGCTCGGCGTCGAACGCACGATGACCGTCGCCTCGTTCCGCCGCATCGACTGGGACAGCTTCGGCTTCAACTACGTCCTGGTCTTCTCCCCCAACGCCCTGGCCGATGCCCCCCACCAGTTCGGCGCCACGATCTCGCTGCCCGCCCCCCAGCGCACTCCCGAAGTGCGCGCCAACCTGCTGCGCGCCCTTACCCGCCAGTTCCCCGCCAGCTCGGTCATCGAAGTGGGCAACGTGCTCAAGGATGCCCGCGCCCTGCTCGACCAGATGGCCACCGCCATCCTCGCCGCCGCCTCGGTCGCCGTCCTCGCCGGCGTCGCCGTCCTGCTCGGCGCGCTGGCCGCCGTCCGCGCCAGCCGGCTCTACGACAACGTCATCCTCCGCGTGCTGGGCGCCGGCCGCCGCCAGCTTCTCGTCCTGCAACTGGTCGAATTCGGCACCCTCGCCCTGGTCCTCGCCCTCGTCGCCCTCGGCCTCGGCTCGGCGCTCGGCTGGCTGGTCGTCGTCAAGCAGTTCGATTTCGAGTTCCTGCCGGACTGGCCCCGCGTCCTCGCCGTCCTCGCGCTCGGTCTGGTCCTCGTCATGGCCTTCGCGCTCGGCGGTGCGTTGCCATGGCTGAAGGCCCGCCCTGCCGAGGCGCTTCGCGAATTGTAGGGGGAAGAATGCAGGGCGCTGCCTCCACTCGCCTACGCTGGACCCGCTGGTCTTTTGCCCGCCTCGGCATGCAATGGCGGATTTCCGGGTTACCCCCTTTGCAATCTCTGTTCCTTTGCGGCCTCTGCGTGAACCCGAAGCTGGCGCTGCGCGGCGGATTGTGGATGGCAGCGCCCTCCCACTCGGCCCCTCAGCGAAAAACGTCCGCCGTCCCCCGCTCCTTCGGGTCCGGGCCGAAGCGGTTCGGGCCGGAATTGCTGTCCAGGCAATAGAACACCAGCAGCACGATCCACCCGAGCAGCGGAACGAACATCAGCAGCTGCCACCAGCCGGAGCGGTCGATATCGTGGAGCCGCCGGGTGGCCACCGCGATCGCCGGCACGAAGCTGGCAAGGTTGAACAGCCCGCGCAGCACCCCGCCGGTGCCGGTCAGCGTGGTCGCCACCGAGACATGCCAACCGAACCGCTCGTAGGCCGGATTGCCGAAGACGATGTCGATCGCCAGCCCGACGAGGAAGCAGAACAGCGCGAACATCCAGAATTCCTTTCGCCGCGAGCGCCCGGAAAACTCGGCATAGCGCCGATACGGCAAGAGCATCCATTCCATCGCGCATCTCCCCTGCAGGCCGGCTGGAGGATCATCACGCTTTGCCGGCAATCGCAAACAAAAATGGCGCAAACAAAAATGGCGCAAACAAAAAAGGGGAGCACCCCGGCTCCCCTTTCCGGTCCCGTCCGGGGAAGCTCAGAACTTGTAGGAGACCGACCCGCCGAACGTACGCGGCTGGTTGGCATAGGCCGAAACCGAGCCGGGCTGCAGCGGCGAATCGAACACCACGGTCAGGTAGCGGTTGTCGCTGAGGTTGCGACCCCACAGCGAAACCTCGAAGCCGGTGTGTGAAGCCCAGGTCAGCGAGGCATCGAACTCGCTGACCGTGCGGACATAATTGCGCCCCTCGTCGATCCCTGGCTTGTAGCCCGCCGGCGGATTGTTCACCGCCAGCGTGATCGGGTTGCGATCGATGAAGCCGGGCAGGCCGTCCTCGATCTGGGTGGCGGATTCGTAATGCCATCCGCCGCGCAGGATCACGCGGTCGGCATTGGCCAGCCGATGGTCCCAGGTGATCGTGCTGGTCAGCGAGATCGGCGGGATCGAGGCGGCGGCCCGATCCGAGATGTCGCCGAACGGCGAGCCGAGATAGCTGTCGTACTTCGGCTTCAGGTAGGTCAGCGATTGCGTCAGCGTCAGTTCCGCCGCCGGCTTGACCGAACCCTCGAATTCGAAGCCGAACACCGATTCCTTGCCGGCGTTGGAGAGGACGAAGCCGGTGCCGGTGAAGATATTGCTCTGGAATCCCTTGATGTCCTCCTTGAACACCGCGAAATTCAGCGTCGCGACGTCCCAGTTGCCCTTGATCCCGGCCTCGTAGACGGTCGATTTCTCCGGCCCGGCAAAACGCTGGTTGGGCCGGCTGTCGCGGGACAGGTTGACCGAACTCGCCTTGAACCCGGTCGCCACGCTCAGGTAGGCATTGAGATGCGGGTTGACGTCGTAAGCCGCGCGCGCGGTGAACGAGACGTTGCCGTCGCTGGTCTTGCCCGGCTCGCCGACGCCGGGGACGTTCACGAACGGCGGCAGGAACTGGTATCTGCGAAGACCCGCGATCGTCTGGGCCGTGGCCAGCGCGCCGGCACTGACCTGCTGGAACAGCGCCGGCTGGGCCAGCGCGAAACCCTGGACCTGCGCCAGGCTGGCCGGACGGCCCAGGCCCAGCACCCCGCCCACGGTCTGGGCGATCAACGCCCCGCGAACCGGATCGAAGTTGTTCGCCGGATTGGCCAGCGTCAGGAGCGGGACGGAAGAGAAAGCATCGTCGGAATAAGTGCCGACCGTGGAAAACGTCTTCTTGTCATGGGTATAATTGATGCCGCCGGTCACCGTCAGCCGCGGCGCCACCTTGAAATCGACCTGCCCGAACCCGGAGATCGCCTCGTTCTTCAGCGAATACCGCTCGTGGAATCCAGTTCCTTCGGCAAAGAACTTGCCCGGATACAACCCTGGCTGGCCCTGCACCGCACCCAACAGCGATTCCAACGAGCCAAGGGTGGTGCCCGGCGGGAAACCGCCGCCCGCCGTCGCCAGTCCAGCGGCATAATTGCGGGCATCCCTGCCATAGAACAGCTCGCCGGTCTGGCCGATGTTCTCGTTGAAGTAATAGGCGCCGGCGACGAAATTGAGCGGGCCGTCCATGTTCGTCGCCGCGCGGAATTCCTGCGTGAACGTGCGAATGCGAACGTCGGCAACGTTCGTGCCGAGGATGTCGAGGCTGGTGAAGTCCGAATCCTGGCTGGTCCGGTTGGTGTTCTTGCGCCAGGCGGTGATCGAGGTCAGGGTCAGCGGCCCGATGGAATAGTCAACCTGGCCCGAGACGCCGTAGTTTTCGATCCGGTTGGTCGAATCGGCGTTGTTGTAGACATCGCCGAACACCGCGCCCGGCGCATTGACCTGCCCGCCGAGCGAGCGGATCACCGCCGTTGCCGTCGATTGCGGGTCGGACGCCTTGACGTTGTAGACCGCGCAGCACACCTCGTCGATCTTGCCGTAGTCGCCGATCAGCCGCACCTTGAGCTGGGTGTTCGGCTCGTAGAGCACCTGGCCGCGCACGAACCAGCGGTTGCGGTCGTTGGTATCGTGCCCGGTCCCGGCGTCATGGACATAGCCGTCACGCCGGTTGTAGCCGCCGGCCAGGCTCACCGCGACCGACTGGCTCAGCGGCCCGGTGATCATGCCTTTGGCCACCACCGCGTTGTAGTTGCCATAGGAAACCTCGCCGCTGCCGCCGAGCTTGAACTGCGGCGCCGCCGTGACGATCGAGATCACGCCGGCCGAGGCGTTCTTGCCGAACAGCGTCGATTGCGGCCCGCGCAGCACTTCCACCCGCTTGACGTCGGGAAAATCGGCGATCTGCGCCGCCGAGCGCGAACGGTAGACCCCGTCGATAAACACGCCGACCGAAGGCTCGATGCCGGCATTGTTGGCGCCGTTGCCGAACCCGCGAATGTTGAAATCGGTCTGCGCCGAACTCTGGTGCTCGACGACCCGCAGGCTCGGCACCACCGAGGCGAGATCCTTGATATCCCGGATCTTGGCCCGCTCGATGGTTTCCGCCGTGGTCACCGTCACCGCCACCGGAATGTCCTGCAGCGTCTGCTCGCGCTTGGTCGCAGTCACGATAATCTCGTTGCCGACGCCTTCCACAGCCGGCTCGTCCTTGGCCGGCGGGGCTTCCTGCCCGGCATCCTGCGGCGCCTGCGCCCATGCCACGCCGGGCGACGTCAGCCCGCAGGCGAGGCCGGCCGCCAGCAGGGCCTGCCAGGAAACCCGTCCAGCCTCACCCAGGATCCTCTTTTTCATCATCGCTATCCCTTGCTTGCACCGCCGATCAGGCCGGCCCGGCGGTCGCACTCATCCCGGTACAATCCTGTCCCTTTATGAGACATTTGGCAAAGAAGCGATTAACTTTGCCTCCGAGATATCCCCAATGGCCGGTGCGAGCGCCGCCCCTCTTGCCGAATCCCTCGATTTCGACTATCGGCCCGCCCCATGTTGCGGTGCACAAGGCCCAAGGCCTGAGCGCGCCGCCCCCGCCCAACCTGCAAGCCTACCCCCGGCGCCACGCATGAGCGCCCCAACGAAAGCCCGTTCGCATGTCCGCCGCCGGCCAGCCGCTCCGCAATATCGCCATCATCGCCCACGTCGACCACGGCAAGACCACGCTGGTCGACCAGCTGTTCCGCCAGTCCGGCACCTTCCGGGAAAACCAGCGGGTCGAAGAGCGCGCGATGGATTCGAACGACCTCGAAAAAGAGCGCGGCATCACCATCCTCGCCAAGTGCACCAGCGTCGAGTGGACCAACCCGAAGAGCGGCGAGACCACCCGCATCAACATCGTCGACACCCCCGGCCACGCCGATTTCGGCGGCGAGGTCGAGCGCATTCTCTCCATGGTCGATGGCGTTATCCTGCTGGTGGACAGCTCCGAAGGCGCCATGCCGCAGACCAAGTTCGTCACCGGCAAGGCGCTCGCCCTCGGCCTGCGCCCGATCGTCGTCGTCAACAAGATCGACCGCGCCGATGGCCGCCCGCAGGAAGTGCTGGACGAGGTGTTCGATCTCTTCGTCAACCTCGACGCCAACGACGACCAGCTCGAATTCCCCGTACTCTACGCCTCGGGCCGCAACGGCTACGCCAGTGAGGACGAGGCCGCCCGCGAAGGCGACCTCATCCCGCTGTTCCAGAAGATCATCGACCACGTCCCCCCGCCGACCCTCGACGTCGACGCCCCGTTCACCTTCCTCGCCACCCTGCTCGATCGTGACAACTTCATGGGCCGCGTGCTCACCGGCCGCGTCCAGTCCGGCCGCATCCGCGTCAACCAGCCGATCCACGCCCTCGACATCGAGGGCAAGGTCGTCGAAGTCGGCCGCGCCTCCAAGCTGATGAGCTTCGACGGCCTCGAGCGCGTGCCGGTCGAGGAAGCCAAGGCCGGCGACATCATCGCCATCGCCGGCCTGGAAAAGGCCACCGTCGCCAACACCATCGCCGACACCTCGGTCAGCACGCCGATCGCCGCCCAGCCGATCGACCCGCCGACCCTGTCGATGCGCTTCTCGGTCAACGACAGCCCGTTCGCCGGCCGCGAAGGCTCCAAGGTCACCAGCCGCATGATCCGCGACCGGCTCGAACGCGAGGGCGAAAGCAACGTCGCCATCCGCATCACCGAGAGCGCCGACAAGGACAGCTTTGAGGTCGCCGGCCGCGGCGAACTCCAGCTCGGCGTCCTGATCGAGACCATGCGCCGCGAAGGCTTCGAACTCGGCATCAGCCGCCCCCGCGTGCTCTATGGCGAGGACGAGCACGGCAAGCGCACCGAACCTTACGAAACCGTGATGATCGACGTCGATGACGAATATTCCGGCACCGTCGTCGAGAAGATGGCCCTACGCAAGGCCGAGCTGACCGACATGCGCCCCTCGGGCGGCGGCAAGACCCGCATCACCTTCTCCGCCCCCTCGCGCGGGCTGATCGGCTACCACGGCGAGTTCCTCTCGGACACCCGCGGCACCGGCATCATGAACCGCCTGTTCGAGAAGTACGGCCCCCACAAGGGCGCCATCGAAGGCCGCCAGAACGGCGTCCTCATCTCCAACGGCACCGGCGAAGCCGTCGCCTACGCGCTGAACTCGCTGGAAGATCGCGGCATCCTGTTCGTCTCCCCGCAGGAGAAGATCTACGAAGGCATGATCATCGGCGAGAATGCCAAGCCCGACGACCTCGAAGTCAACCCGATGAAGTCCAAGCAGCTGACCAACTTCCGCTCGACCGGCAAGGACGACGCCATTCGCCTGACCCCGCCCAAGGTCATGACGCTGGAACAGGCCATCGCCTATATCGACGACGACGAGATGGTCGAAGTCACCCCCCTGTCGATCCGCATCCGCAAGGCGATCCTCGATCCCAACGAGCGCAAGAAGGCCGGTCGCAAGAAGGAAGCCGCCTGACGCGGACCGGCCCCGTCCATTTGGAATGGGGCTGGACTCCGGAAGCGCGATGACAAAAAGTGGGAACCGGTTTTTGTCGATAAATCGCGCGGCAACGAAATTCTCCGGAAATGCCGGACGGCGCGCGTGACGGAACAGACAAGGTAAGACAGCAATCGTGGCAGGATACAAGGAACCGAGTTTCGCCGAACGGACGGCAGCCGCCACTGCGGCCCGCGAGGCGGCGCTGGCCAGGCTGAAGGCAAAAGCCCCGCCGACGCCGGAAGAACAGGCCGAGCGGATCAGGCTGGCCGAGCAGCGCGCCGCCGCCCAGGCCGCCAAGCGCGAAGCCGCGCGCGCCGAGCGGGAAGCGAAACTGGCCGCCGAACAGCAGCGGAAGCTGGAAGCCGCCGAGGCCGCGAAGCCCAAGCCGAAGCTCAGCGCCGAAGAGCTCAAGGCCGCCCGCGATGCGCGCTATGCCGCTCGCAAGGCCCGCAAGAAGTAGCCTGGAGCATCGAAAACCCCGGATCGCTCGTGGATTACGAATGGATCGGCACGGCCCACGTGCCCGATGGCGTGGAAATGCGCCTGATGCGGCGCGACGATGAATTCCTGATCCTGCTCGAACGCGACGACCTTATGAGCACCCATGTCAGCGCCTCCGAGGAAGCGCTGGCGACCCTGACCCAGGAACGCCTCGGCGCCCGGGCCGGCCAGGAATGGCTGATCGGCGGCTATGGCCTCGGCTTCACCCTGCGGGCCGCGCTGGCCGTCGCCGGCGCCGATGCGACCGTCACCGTCGCGGAAATCGTTCCGGAAATCATCGACTGGGCGCGCGGCCCGATGGCCAGCCTGACCGCCGGCTGCCTCGACGATGCCCGCGTCGTCGTCGTCAAGGACGACGTCGCCATGCTGATCGATGCGGCAAACGCAGCCTACGACGCCATCCTGCTCGACGTCGACAACGGCCCCGACGGCCTGACGCGACGGATCAACGACCGCCTCTATGGCCACGCCGGACTCGTCGCGGCAAAGGCGGCGCTGCGCCCCGACGGCATCCTGGCGATCTGGTCCGCCTACCCCGACGCCGATTTCGCCGACCGCCTGCGCGCCGTCGGCCTGGCGCTCGAGGAGTTCGACGTCAGCGAGGGCACGAACGACGAAGGGGCGAGGCACGTCATCTGGCTGGCGCGGAAGAGCTGAGGGTTCGGTCGCTCGAACGGCTTGACAGATATCACCGTATAGGTTATAAGCCCGGCCCATCCGGCAGGCCAATCGCGTAAGGCCCCGCCGGTGTTTCAGGCCGGCGTTGCGGGCCATGGCGCGGGCATCAGACCTGGCCAGGCAGGTAGCGCTCGCAAGGATCTGGAGCCGTCGCTTGCAAGCGACATCCGTAACGGCAGCCCTAGCATCGCGAACCCGCCGGGCCGTCCGCTTCACATCCTCAGGGTCGAGCGGAGCGTCGACAGACTACCCTCCGCCGGTCGCACTGAAGTCTGAACGGAATGCAGCCCGAAGGGTAAGGGCAGGCGAAGCTTGGGGAGTCACCGCCGGCAACGGCCAGGGCTACGTAATCGCCACTCTCACCCGAACGGCCACATTCCCGCCCCCGCGCCATACGCGAAGGGCGCCCCGACGCCGGCCTGATGTTGCCGTGCCATTCCCCGGCGTTACGTCGCACTCGCCAGCGACCGTCGGACCGCGCCCATTCCTCCCCCACCGGGGGAGGGGGACCACCGAAGGTGGTGGAGGGGCACAGGCAGTTATTCGCCACCTCACCGGCCCCCCGAGTCAGTCCGTGGCAAAATATCGACAAGCGATATTTTGCGCGTCAGCCAATTTCGACAAGCGAAATTAGCTGACCGTCGCCTTGACAATCTTCCCCGGATTGCGCGGCGGCTCGCCCTTGGGCAGCGCGTCCACGTGCTCCATGCCCTCGACCACCTGGCCCCACACGGTATACTGCTTGTCGAGGAACGTCGCGTCGTCGAACACGATGAAGAACTGGCTGTTGGCCGAATGCGGCGCATTGGTCCGCGCCATCGAGCAGACCCCGCGCACATGCGGCTCGGCGTTGAATTCCGCCTTGAGGTCGGGCTTCTTCGAGCCGCCCATGCCGGTCCCGTTCGGGCACCCGCCCTGCGCCATGAAGCCGGGGATCACGCGGTGGAAGGTGATCCCGTCGTAGAACCCTTCGTTGGTCAGTTCCTTGATCCGCTCGACATGCCCCGGCGCCAGATCCGGCCGCAGCTTGATCTTGACGTTGCCGCCGCCGTTGCCGGTGTCGATCTCAAAGTTCAGGAATTCATCAGCCATCAGGTTTCTCCTTTCTGATCCGCGACTTTGTCGCGGATGGTGCGGCACCAGCCCACTCCCCCACCCGACCTCCCAAAGCCTGTCCCCATAGGGATGCCGGCTGGGGAAGCAGGCCGGTGCCGCACCGAACGTGGCGCCGATATAAGGGCGCGAACGGCAAAGTCACCTCCCGCGTGATGGAATGCGCCTCTGCCCGGTTGCAATTGCGAACGACCCGGCTAGACCGGCCGCCATGGCCGAACCGCTCGATCCCGCGCTGGCGACAGCGCCCCTCACAGACGAGCCGACAGCCGAACCCCATTCCCCCGAGAGCGATCGCCTCGACGAGGAAAACCGCCTCAAGCCCGAATATGTCCGCAAGGTCCGCGACGCGCTGGAGGAGGACGACGCCGAGCAGGTCTACAACCTGGTCGAACCGCTCCACCCGGCCGACATCGCCGACCTGTTCGAGCTGCTGAGCGGCGACGAACGCCCCCGCCTCGCCCAGGCGATCACCGACCTGATGGGCTCGGAAGTCTTCGCCGAGCTCAACGACCACGTCCGCGAAGCCCTGGTCGAGGACCTGCCGGCCGGCGACATCGCCGACATCGCCGAACAGCTCGACACCGACGACGCCGTCGCCATGATCGAGGATCTCGACGAGGAGGACCAGCAGGCCGTCCTCGCCGAAATGGAGCCGGAAGACCGCGCCGCGATCGAGAGCGCGCTGGCATACCCCGAGGAATCCGCCGGCCGCCTGATGAGCCGCGACTTCATCGCGGTGCCCGAACACCTGACCGTCGGCGACCTGATCGACTACCTGCGCCAAAGCCGCGACCTGCCGACCGAGTTCTGGGAAGTGTTCATCGTCGATGCCGGCCACCACCCGGTCGGCACCTGTGCCCTCTCCTGGCTGCTGCGCGCGCCCCGCTCGGTGCCGCTGACCGATGCGATGAAGCGCGACCAGACCCTGATCCCGGTCACCATGGACCAGGAAGAGGTCGCGCTGCGCTTCCAGAAATACGCGCTGATCTCCGCCGCCGTGGTCGATGCCGATGGCCGCCTGGTCGGCCAGATCACGGTGGACGACATCGTCCACGTCATCCAGCAGGAAGCCGGCGAGGACGTCCTCGCCCTGTCCGGCGCCGGCGACGGCGACATCAACGAGCCGCTGCCGCAGACGATCAAGAGCCGCATGTGGTGGCTGACCATCAACCTCGGCACCGCCATCCTCGCCTCCAGCGTCGTCGCCGCCTTCCAGGACACGATCTCGCGCCTGGTCACGCTCGCGGTCATCATGCCGATCATCTCCGGCATGGGCGGCAACGCCGCGACCCAGACCATGGCCGTCACCGTCCGCGCGCTCGCCACCAACCAGCTGACCAGCAGCAACACCATGCGGATGATCGCCCGCGAATGGTGGATCGCCTCGGCCAACGGCATCGGCCTCGGCGTGCTGATGGCGATCGGCTGCCAGCTGATCTACCACGATCCCTGGCTCAGCCTGGTCGTCATCCTGGCGATGATCCTCAACTCGCTCAACGCCGGCCTGTCGGGCGTGCTGATCCCGCTCGGCCTCGAAAAGTTGAGGATCGACCCGGCCGTCGTCTCGACCGTGTTCGTTACGACGATGACCGACACGTTCGGCTTCTTCTTCTTCCTCGGCCTGGCCAGCCTGTTCCACCTCCATTGAGCGCGGCGGGCAGTCCTCTCCACCTGACCAAGGTCGCCTTCGGCGCCACCGGCGCCCAATCCCTGCGCACCTGGCTGGAAAGCCACGCCGAGGAAGCCCGCCTGACCACCCGCTACCTGCCCAGGCGCGTCGAAGACCTCGCCGGCGGCTCGCTCTACTGGATCCACGCTCACGCGCTGATCGGCCGCTCGCCGCTGCTGGGCTTCGAGCAGAAACCCGACGGCCGCTGGTGGATCAGGCTCGAGCCCCGCCTCATCGCCGTAGAACCGATCCACCGCCGCGCCCACCAGGGCTGGCGCTACCTCAAGCCCGAAGACGCCCCGGCCGACTTGGCAGCGGGCGGAGAATCGGCAATCCTGCCGGGAAACATGGTCGCGGAACTGGGAAGACTGGGCTTGCTGTAGCATTGGGGGAACGAATGAGTGCAATACGACTGACGACGCTGGCCAGCCTGCTGCTGGCGAGCACGGCCCATGCCGAAGAAACGCCGAAACAAGCCCCGCCGCCACTCGAAGCCTATGGCGACCTGCCGGCGGTCGAGCAGATGACGATTGCGCCGGACGGCAAAGGGCTTGCGGTGGTCGCCAAGGTGGCGGGCGAACGCAAGCTGATCGTGCTCGACGAGGCCCATGTCGCGAAGGCGGTCATGCCGATGGGCGATTCCAAGCTTCGCGACCTCAACTGGTGCGACCGGCGGCTGGTGTGCGCGACGGTCAGCAAGACCGAGCGGCTGGGTGTGGAATTCACCACCTCCCGCTACGAAGCCTTCTACACCGCTGTCTTGCCGCTCGATGGCGGCAAGCTCGATTTCGTGTTCAAGAACAACCGGTCCATCGCACCGGCCGTGATGGGCAATTACGGCTTTCGCACCGTCAACGGTCGGCACTACGGCTATTTTGGCGCGCTCCAGCTTCGTCAATCCAGTGACAACAGCGGCTACGTGATGGATAAGTACCAGCCAACCCTGTTCAGGGTGGATATGGCGACCCTGTCGGCTCACAAGCTGGCTCCGCCGGCAGATGAGGACACTTCGCGCAGCTGGCTGATCGGCACCGACGGGACGGTGGCGGCAACACTCGATTTTGTCAGCACGAACGGCAGTTGGTCGATCAGGACCAGGTCCGGCCTGACCCTCGCACGCGGCAAGGACAGGCTGGGCGATGTCGATATCATCGCGCTGGGTAAGGATGGCAACAGCGTCGTCTTTGCCCGGACGGACGCGGACGGGCTGATCAAATGGTATGACGTGCCGCTGACGGGCGGGCTCATCACCGAGGTCGCGCCTGGCGTGGCGATCAACCGGTCCTTCATCGATTCGGATGACGGGCGAATGCTCGGCTACCTTCCGGAGGAAGGCGGCGTAACGGCCAGGCCGGTCCTGTTCGATCCATCGCTGGAAAACCGCCTGCGCGCGGTTTACCGGGCATTTCCCAAGCTCGATGTCGAGGTCGTCGATTTCACCAGGGGACTGGACCAGGTGCTGGTCAGGACTTCGGGCAACGGCGACCCCGGAACCCTTTACCTGGTCGATCTCGTGACACGCCGGGCGGACCAGGTGGGTGACGAACGCCCGCAAATACCCTCGGCCATGGTCGGGCCAATCAGCATCGTGTCCTACAAGGCGAGCGACGGGCTGGAGATGGACGGCGTCCTGACCCTGCCGCCGGGCCGCGCCGCGAAAAACCTGCCGGTGGTGATGATGCCGCACGGCGGCCCGTTCGGCGTCGAGGATCGCGCCGGTTTCGACTGGTGGGCGCAGGCGCTCGCCTCGCGCGGCTATGCCGTGTTCCAGCCCAATTTTCGTGGCTCGGGACACCGGAGTGACGCCTTCGAGAAAGCCGGCCACGGCCAGTATGGCCGCAAGATGCAGACCGACATCTCCGATGGCCTGGCCGAACTCGCCCGCCAGGGCATCGTCGATCCCAAACGTGCCTGCATCGTCGGTGCCAGCTATGGCGGCTACGCCGCCCTTGCCGGAGTGACCCTGCAACAGGGCCTCTACCGCTGCGCCGTGGCTGTGGCGCCGGTCAGCGACCTGACGGAGAAATACGTCACCAATCTCCACAACAGCGGCGACGACGACACCCTGCGCCGCAACCTGCTCGAGCAAATGGGGCCGACATCGGGTTACCCCGCCGTCTCGCCGCGCAAGCACGCCGGCAATGCCGATGCCCCGGTCATGATCATCCACGGCCGCGACGACACCCGCGTCCCGTTCGAGCAAGGCAAGCGCATGGCCGATGCACTCCGCGACGCGAAGAAGCCGGTGGAGTTCGTCGAACTGCCCAAGGAAGACCATTTCCTCTCCCGCCCGGAAACCCGCAAGCTGATGCTCACTTCCTGCGTGCGGTTCGTCATGGCCAACAACCCGCCGGACTGAGCACAGCAGCAGCCGGAACCGGCTGCTCCGGCTTGACCATCGTCAATGCACCAGGGCCGGCGCGGTGCCACCAAAAGGGCATCCTGAAAACGGAGTAACCGTCATGGCCGCCCTTGCTGTCGATGCCGAACCGGGCCGGATCGCCCGCATTACCGGATTGCTGCTTCACCCCCAGGCCGAATGGGAGGCGATCGCGCGTGACGAGACGCCGACGCGCCGGATCTTCACCCATTTCGTCCTGCGGATGATCGCGATGGTCTCCCTCGCCACGGCGATCGGCTGCGCGCTGTTCGGCCCGCAGATCTTCGGCGTGCCGCTGGCCATCGGCACCGGCCAGACGATCGGCGGGCTGGCGGTCGGCTTCGTGCTGATGGTCGTCAACTTCCTGCTCATCGCGATGCTGACCGACAGCCTGGCGGCGAAGATGAACAGCGAGGCGACCTATACCCAGTCGTTCAAGCTCGTCGCCTATTGCACGACGCCGACCTGGCTGATCCTCGCCCTGGTCGGCCTGGTGCCGCCGCTGCATGTCCTGCTCGTCGGCGTGCTGTGGTCGACCTGGCTGACATACGTCGGCGCCGGCCCGCTGCTCGGCATGACCGGCGCGCGCGCCGCCCGCTTCGTCGGGATCATGTTCCTCGCCGCAGCCGCGCTCTACACCGCCGCCGTGCTCCTGGTCCTGGCCCAGTTCCAGCTCGTGCAGCAGATGGGCCTGTTCAACTGAACCGATCGCCGGATCAGCCCTGCCGGAGCCACCAGTCCAGCAGGTGCCAGGCGAGCGCGGTCGGGGTCGGCGCGATGAAGTTCGTGCCGGCCCCGCCCGCACCGGACATGGCGGCGGCGATCTCCGCCCGGCTGAACCAGCGCGCCTCCTCCAGTTCGTGGGCATCGATGGTGATCTCGCGGCTCGACGCCATGGCATGGCAGCCGATCATCAGCGAACTCGGAAACGGCCAGGGCTGGCTTCGGACATAGCGCACCTCCCCGACCCGGATCCCCGCCTCCTCCCAGACCTCGCGGGCCACCGCCTCCTCGACCGTCTCCCCCGGCTCGACGAACCCGGCGAGCGCGGAAAAGCGCCCGGCCGGAAACCGCGGCTGGCGGCCGAGCAACAGATCGCCATCGTGCTCGACCAGCATGATCGTGACCGGATCGGTCCGGGGAAAATGCTGGGCCTTGCAACTGTCCGACAAGCAATCGCGCTGCCAGCCACCCCGCACGCTCACGGTCGCACTGCCGCACTGGGCGCAGAAGCGATGCCGCGCATGCCAGCCGACCAGCGCCCGGGCCGTACCGTAGATCGCCAGGTCGGCGGCGCCGAGCGCGCCCATGACCTGCCACAGGCGCGGATGCGGCGGGGCGGCGCTGGCGCTGGCATGGCGCGGGGCGGCGGCGAAACAGGCGCGGCCCTGCGGGTCGAGCCCCAGCAAGACCAGTTCGGCATCCGGGTCGGCATCGGCCAGGGTCCCCCAGGCCAGGGTGCCGTCATCGCTGCACACCGGATTCAGCCCGTCGAGCAGCAGCAGGCGGGCGCGATGGTCGAGATGACGGGCCAGCGCCTCGGCGTCGTTGCGCAGATGGTCGGCCCGGTCCAGCGGCGAGCCGGAAAAGGCGATCGGCGGCGGTGCGGCAATGGTGGTCGTCATGGCTTGCCCGTTCTCTCCCGGCCTTGTTCTCTGGACGCGAGGGCCAGTTCGGCCGCCCGCGCATAGAGCGTTGGTAACCCGGCTTGCGCCAGTTCGGCAATGGGCCACCACTCGCCCGCGCCCGCCGGTTGCCCCGGGGCGCCGGCCATGGCGACAGCGAGCGCCAGCTCGGCATGGGTGAAGACATGGCGAACCTCGCCGACGCTACGCCACGGCCCGGGGATCGGCGCCGGCGCGGCGCCATCGGCGCGGGCGGTCCAGCCATTGTCCGGCAGCGCCCGCATCCCGCCGAGCATGGCGCTCGCCGGCCGGCGCACCAGCCACACGCAACCATCCCGCTCGATCCACCAGGCCATGCCCCGCCGCCGGGGCCGCGCCTTCTTCGCCGGCTTGACCGGAAACGCCTCGGGATTGCCGGCCCGGGCGGCGGCGCAGACCGGGTTGAGCGGGCAGGCGAGGCAGGCCGGCCGGCGCGACGTGCAGACACTGCTGCCGAGGTCCATCATCGCCTGGGCGAAATCGCCGCAGCGACTCTCTGGCGTGATCGCCTCGGCTGCGGCGCGGATGGCCGGGCGCGCCGCCGGCAGCGGCTCGGCAATGGCGAAGAGCCGCGCGACGACCCGCTCGACATTGGCATCGACGACCACCGCCCGGCGGCCGAAGGCAATGGCGGCGATGGCGGCGGCAGTATAGGCCCCCAGCCCCGGCAGCGCCCGCAGGCCCTGCTCATTGTCCGGGAACAGCCCCCCCTGCCCCGCCACGACCCTGGCGCAGGCGTGCAGGTTGCGGGCGCGCGCGTAGTATCCCAGCCCCGCCCAGGCCGCCATGACATCGGCCTCGGCCGCCTCGGCCAGCGCGGTGACGCTGGGCCAGCGCGCCGTGAACCGCGCGAAATGAGGGATGACCGCGGCAACCGTGGTCTGCTGGAGCATGACCTCGGACAGCCAGACGCGATAAGGCCAGGCCGGATCGTTGAGCGGCACCGGCGTGCCCGGCGCCAGACGCCAGGGCAGGTCGCGGGCGTGCCGCTCGTACCAGTCGATCAGCAGTGTCGCAGGGTTCCGGCTGGCATCCATCGGAGCGCTTTTGTTTCCGTGCAATTGGACGACAAAAACCGGTTCCCCCTTCTTGTCATCGCCCTCTTATGGCATGTGCGCCGGACAGGTTGCAAACCTCCCCAGTGACAGGACCGATGAGCGACAGGCGCAAGACGGCGGAAGGCATGAAGCGGTTCGAGCGTGCGCGCGGCGGGCAGGCCCGCGCCATCGCCGACCTCATGCCGGAGATCGGCCGCACCGCCTTCCGCCGCTTCGGCTTCGTCCAGTCGAGCGTGGTGACCCGCTGGCCGGAGATCGTCGGCCCGCGCCACGCCCGCGCCTGCGCGCCCGAGGCGATCCGCTTCCCCCCCGGTGAGAAGCATGACGGCATCCTGCAGCTGGTGGTCACCCCGGCCCACGCCCCGCTGATCAGCCATGTCATCCCGGAGATCATCGAGCGGGTGAACCGCTTCTTCGGCTACAACGCCGTCGCCCGGGTCAAGCTGCGCCAGGGCGAGGTCAAGCCGCCGCCGGCCGAAGCGGACCGCCCGGATCGTGCAAGGGGGGCGCCGCCTTCGCTGAAGCCGATCCCGATGGAACTGGGCGATTCCCTGCGGGACATCGGCGATCCCGAACTGCGCACCGTGCTCGAATCGCTGGCGCGCAGCATGTCCATCCCGCCCGAAAAGAATTGAACATTCGCGAGGTCATGATGCGTCCGAGGCTGATCCTGGGTCTGTTGCTGGCGGTCATGATGCCCGCGTCCGCCTCGGCCAAGGCCAAACCCGCCGCGCCGGTGGCCAGAGCGACCGGCGGGGCGAACTGGAACGGGGTGGTCACCGTCACCCCGCTCGGCTCGCGCGTGCTCGGCAATCCCCAGGCAAGCGTCAAGCTCACCGAATATGTCAGCTACACCTGCCCGCATTGCGCCCATTTCGAAGTGACAAGCGCCGCCCAGCTCAAGCTGGTGTTCGTCGCCCAGGGCAAAGGGTCGATCGAGGTGCGGCACGTGCTGCGCGATCCGGTGGACCTGGCCATCGCCCTCCTGGCGAATTGCGTCGAGCCGAAGCGGTTCTTCCAGATCCACGAGGCCTTCATGCGCGGGCAGGACGCTTGGGAGGCGACCCTGCAGAAGCTCGGCGAAAGCCCGCAGAAGCGCTGGTACGATGGCGACAAGGGCAGCCGCATGCGGGCCATCGCCGGCGACCTTCACCTTTACGACGTCAGCACGCGGTTCGGCCTGTCCCGCCCGGCGGCAGACCGCTGCCTTTCGGACCAGGGGCTGATGGATCGCCTGGCCAACCAGACCAGGGACGCCATGTCCGCCGGGGTGGATAGCACCCCGAGCTTCGCGATCAACGGCGCGGTCCTCGCCGGCACGCACGACTGGACGACGCTCGGCCCGCAACTGGCGGCACGGATGTAGGCGCCCGCGATAGTTTTTCTCGTCGCATCGTTTTACGCAAAAAACCGGTTCCCACTTATTCGCACGATGCTCTAATCCACCGGAATCTTGCCCCGTCCCCTTCCAACCCACGAGCCGGCGCGGATAGATTTCCGCCGGCCTGCCCCTGTCCCCTGCCCAAGGATTGTACGATGAAGGCTGCAGAATTTCGCAAGGTCCGGATCGCCGGGATGGCCCTGGCGCTCGGCGCGCTGGCACTTGCCGGCTGCAAGAAGGAAGACACCGCCGCCACCGGCACACCCACAGCCGGGGAGCCGGTCGCAGCGGTCGCCCCGCCGGCCGGCAAGGCCTGGGCTGATGTCGTCTCGGCGACGCCCGAAGGCGGCATGCGGATGGGCAACCCCAATGCGGGCGTGAAGCTGGTCGAATATGGTTCGCTGACCTGCCCGCACTGCGCCAAGTTCGCCGCCGACGCGATGGGCCCGCTGGTCGAAAAATACGTCTCGACCGGCAAGGTCTCCTATGAATACCGCAGCTTCGCCATTCACTCGATCGACGTGCCGCTGACCATGCTGGTCCGCTGCGCCGATCCGTCGGCGTTCTTTGGCCTGGTCGAACAGCTCTATGCCAACCAGCCGGCGCTGGTCGAACGGGCGCAGAAGGGCGAGGCGCAGGCCCAGGCGGCTTCCACCCTGCCGCCCGAAAAGCGGTTTGCCACGATCGCCGACGCGATGGGCTTCACCGAATTCTTCGCCGCGCGCGGAGTGTCGACCGACGCCGCGCACGCCTGCCTGGCCAACACGGCGGCGGCCGAAAAGGTCGCCAGGGAATCCCAGGCCGCCAGCGATGCCGGCATCGATTCCACCCCGACCCTGCTGATCAACGGCACCAAGACCAGCGTCAACACCTGGGAGCAGATCGAGCCGCTGCTGAAGGGCGCCGGAGCGCGGTGAGCGCGGCCCGGCCCTGGCTGCGCCGGTAAGCGGCGGCGCGATGCGCATCCGGCGGCTGCGGCTTTCCGGCTTCAAGAGCTTCGTCGAGCCGGCGGAGCTGCGCATCGAGCCGGGGCTGACCGGAGTGGTAGGTCCCAACGGCTGCGGCAAGTCCAACCTGCTGGAAGCGATCCGCTGGGTCATGGGCGAATCGAGCCCGAAATCGATGCGCGGCGGCGGCATGGAGGACGTGATCTTCGCCGGCACCGCCAGCCGCCCGGCGCGCGATTTCGCCGAAGTCATGCTGACCGCCGAAGTCCCCGGCGGCGAGGAGCTGGAGGTCATCCGCCGCATCGAGCGCGGCGCCGGCTCCGCCTATCGCATCAACGGCCGCGACGCCCGCGCCCGCGATGTCGCGCTGACTTTCGCCGATGCCGCCACCGGCGCCCATTCCCCGGCGCTGGTCAGCCAGGGGCGGATTGCGGCGGTGATCGCGGCGAAACCGGCCGAACGCCGGGCAATGCTGGAAGAGGCCGCCGGCATTTCCGGCCTCCACGTCCGCCGGCGCGAGGCGGAGACCCGCCTGCGGGCGACCGAGGCCAACCTCGCCCGGCTCGACGACCTGATGGCCGGGCTGGACAGCCAGATCGCCGCGCTCCGGCGGCAGGCACGCGCGGCCGAACGCTACAAGGCGGTCTCGGAGAAAGTCCGCGTGGCCGAGGCGCGGCTGGTCTTCGCCCGCTGGCGCGATGCGGCGGCGGCGGCCGACGCCGCGCGGGCGGAAGCGGTGGCCGCCGAAGCGCGGGTGGCCAGCGCCACCACCGCCACCACCGCCGCACAAGGCGCCCAGGCCGGCGCCGCCCAGGCACTGGCGGAAGCGCGCGACACCCTGGCCGACCGGCGCGACGACGCCACCGCCCATGGCCACCGCATGGCGACGCTCACCGGCCAGCTCGAAGCGGCGGAACAGCGCCTGGCCGATCTCGACCGCCAGGCGCGCCGGCTGGAGGAAGACCGCGCCGACGCCGACCGGCTGACCCGCGACGCGGCCGACGCGCTGGCGCGGCTGGAACGGGACCTGGCGGCGACCCGCGATGCCCTTTCCCACGAGGAAGCAATGCGCCCCGGCGCGCAGCGGACGGCGGACAATGCCGAGCAGGCCAGCCGCGCCGCCGAACTGGCACTGGCCCAGGCGACGGCGGAGCAGGCCGGGGTCGAGGCGGAATGGCGCGTCGCCGAAGCCGAAGTCAACGCCGCCCGCACCCGTCTGGCCCGCGCCGAGGCCGAAGCCGCCCGGCTGGCCGAGGCCCGCGCCGCCCTCGCCGACGCCGACCAGATTGCTGGCGCAGTCACCCGGGCCACGGCCGCGCGGGACGCGGCAACCACGGCACTGGCCAGTGCCCGGGACCAACTGGCCGGTGCGCAGGCCCGCAAGGGCGAGCTGCAGTCCGGGCGCGATGCGGCGGCGGCGGAACTGGCGGCGGCGCGGGCCGAGCTTGCCGGCATCGAGCGGGAACACGCCGCCCTGCTGCGCGACCGCGAGGCACGCGCCCGCCAGGCCGGGGCGAAGCACGGCCTGCCCCAGGCGCTGGACACGGTGCGCGCCGAGCCGGGCTACGAGCGGGCGCTGGCCGCCGTGCTCGGCCGGGACGCCAGGGCGCCGCTGGGCCTGCCCGGCGGCGATATCGAGGGACGCTTCTGGGTCGGCGCCGAGCCCCCGGCCCCGGTCGCCGCTTCGCTGGCCGCGCATGTGCCGCAATGCCCGGCGGAACTCGCCGCGCGGCTGGCCCTGGTCCATGTCGTCGATGCGGACGATGGCCGGGCGCTGGCGCCGGGCGAGTGGCTCGTCACCCTCGCCGGCCATCTGCGGCGGTGGGACGGCTTCGTCGCACGCGGCGAAGGCGCGGCCGAAGCCGCCCAGCTCGAAGCGGAGAACCGTTTCGCCGCGCTCGCCGCCGAACTGCCCGGGCGGCAGGACGCGGCGAGCGCGGCGGCGGCAAAAGCCGAAGCCATCCAGCGCGAGCTGGCCCAGGTGCAGCAGCAGGCAGTCGCCGCCGAACGCGCGGTCGGCCAGGCGGCGGAGGCCGAACGCCAGGCCCTGCGCGCGCTCGACCAGGCCGAGGCCCAGCGCGAGCGGCTGGCGGCGCGCGCGGCGGAGATCGACGCGGCCATGGCCGAAAGCGGCCAGTCTCGCGCCGCCGCCCAGGCCGAACTCGCGGCGGCGGAAGCCCGGCGCGATGCGCTGCCGCCGCCCGATGCCGGCCGCGCCGCGCTGGCGGCGGCCCAGACGCGCCACGCCGCCGCGCGGGTGGCGTTGCAGGCCGCGCTGGCGGAACTGGCGGCGCGGGACCAGGCGATCGCGGTGGCGCGCGAGCGGGCGGCGGCGCAGGCGGCGGACATCCGCGGCTGGCAGGCCCGCTCCGGCGATGCCGCCCGGCGACTGGCCGACATGGAGCGCCGCACCGGCGAGATCGCCGAGGAGCGCGCGGTGATCGCCGCCAAGCCCCCTGCCCTGCTGCGCGAGATCGAGGACGGCGAATCCGTCCGCGCCCGCCTCGCCGGCGAACTCCACGCGGCGGAGACCGCGCTCGCAGCCGCCGGCGAGGTGTCGCGACTGGCCGACGCAGCGCTCGCGGCCGCCCAGGAGGAACTGGCCTCCGCCCGCGAGGCGCGGGCCGGCGCGACGGCGCGGGCCGAGGCCGAAGACCAGCGCCGGGTGGAAATGGCGCGCGTCTCCGGCGAGCGCTTCCGGTGCCCGCCGCCGCTCCTGCCCGAACGCATCGGCTTCGCCTCGGCCGAGGTCGGCGCCGCCAGCGCGGAATCGGCGGAGATGGACCGCCTGGCCGCCGAACGCGAACGGATCGGCCCGGTCAACCTCGTCGCCGCCGAGGAACTGGCCGAGGCCGAGGCGCGCCATGGCCAATCGCGCGAGGAACAGGCCGAGCTGGTCGAAGCGGTCAACCGCCTGCGCGGCTCCATCGGCGCGCTCAATCGCGAGGGCCGCGAGCGGCTGCGCGCCGCGTTCGAGGCGGTGGACGGCCATTTCCGCCGCCTGTTCACCCGCCTGTTCGAAGGCGGCCAGGCCCACCTGGCGCTGGTAGATTCGGAAGATCCGCTGGAAGCCGGCCTGGAAATCTTCGCCCAGCCTCCCGGCAAGCGGCTGCAATCGCTGACCCTGCTGTCCGGCGGCGAGCAGGCGCTGACGGCGGTCGCCCTGATCTTCGCCCTGTTCCTGACCAACCCGGCGCCGATCTGCGTGCTCGACGAAGTCGACGCGCCGCTGGACGACGCCAACATCGAACGCTTCTGCGACCTGCTCGAGGCGATGACCCAGGAGACCGAGACCCGCTACCTGATCGTCACTCACAACGCCGTGACGATGAGCCGGATGCACCGCCTGTTCGGCGTGACCATGGTCGAACGCGGGGTCTCCCGGCTGGTCAGCGTCGATCTCGGCGCGGCGGAGCGGCTGCTCGCGGCGGAATAGGCCTGGCGGTCAGCCGCCAGGCCGCAGCGCCTGTTCCCACGCCCCGGCATCGAAGCCGAGCAGCACGCCGCCATCGTGCTCGACGATCGGCCGCCGGATCGCCGAAGGGTTGTTCAGCAGGATGGCCAGCGCCTTCGCCGCGTCGAGATCGGCCTTCTCGTCGTCCGGCAGCTTGCGGAAGGTCGTCCCCGAGCGGTTGAGCACTTTCTCCCAGCCGAACTTCCCGACCCAGTCGGCCAGGCGGTCCGGGTCCACACCGGCCGTCTTGTAGTCATGGAAATCGTGCGCGATCCCCTCCCCGGCCAGCCACGCCCGTGCCTTTTTCACGGTGTCGCAGTTCCTGATCCCGAACAGGGTCACGGGCATGTCGGCTGTTTTCTTGCGATTTGTTGACAAAAACCGGTTCCCACTTTTTGTCATCGCATTCTAGCGGGGATCGAAACGGACGTGGAGATGTTCGGGCACCCGCATCATCAGGCCGCGGGGCTGCGGCGCCGGCTTGTCCGGATCGAGGCGCAGGTTGACCAGGTTGTCCAGGATCGCATGGAGCGCGCGCGTCATCTCCACCCGCGCCAGATGCTGGCCGACGCAGATGTGCGGGCCGCGCGCAAAGGAATAGTGCGCCTTGCGCTGGCGGAAGATGTCGAAGGCGTCCGGGTTCTCATAGAGCGATGGGTCGCGATTGGCCGCCCCGGCGATCACGTCGACGAAGGCGCCGGCGGGAATTTTCACCCCGCCGATCTCGGTGTCCACGGTAGCGGTGCGCAGCTGGACGAGCACCGGCCCGTCGAACCGGAGCGCCTCCTCGATCGCCTGCGGGATCAGCGCGCGATCCTGGCGGATCGCCTCGAACTGGTCCGGGTTGCGCAGCAGTTCGAGCAGCAGCACGCTGGTGCCGCGATAGGTCGTGTCTCCGCCAGCGTTCATCAGCTGGCGCAGGAACGAGAGCAGCACCAGCTCGGGCAGATAGTCGCCATCGACCTCGGTCGTCGCCAGGAGGCTGATGAGATCGTCGCCGGGATTCGCCCGGCGCTCGTCCACCATCGCGCGGAAATATTCGCCGAGCTTGACGCCGGCCTCCATCGCCCGCTCCATGTTGACATAGTCGGTCTGGCCGAGGGCGAGGCGCTGGAACGTGCGGATGTCCCCTTGCGGCAGCTTCAGCTGGCGGAAGATCACCTCGAACGGATAACGCAGGGTGAATTCGTCGATCAGATCCGCCTCGCCACGGGGCAGGAACTTGCCCATCAGGCCGTTCACCACCGGATCGACGATGCTCTCGCCCCAGGTCTTGATGTGCTGAGGGAGGAAAATCTTCTGGAAGATCCGGCGCCAGCGCCCATGCTCGGGATTGTCCAGCGTGCTGATGCTGCCCATGCCGAAAGTCGGGCCGATGGTCCCCTTGTAGCCGGCATTGGAAAACCGGGCGGGATCGGTCAGGACCTCTTCCGCCTCCTTGGTGCCGAAAACGGAGAACTTGGGCACATCGCCGTAGATGCAGGGAAAGTCCATGTGCTCGCGGTAGGAGCCGGGCAGCACCGTCCCCTGCGAACGAAGCACGTGAATGCGCGGATAGGGATCGAGCGCGTCGCCGAAATTGATCGCGTCCGACTGGAACGGGTCATAGCTGGGATCGTCGAATTCCTGGATCTTCGGCACCACGGTCATTGTCTTGGCACTTTCTCTATGCGGTGCGCGCTACATAGTTCGGGCCGGCCGGCCGGTCAATCGGCTCCCGGCGATCGGGGGCGGATCCCGGGTTCAGCCGTTCGCCGCTGCCGGCGCCGGTTGCGGCCCGCGCACCACGCCGCCGGGCGTCGGCCCCTGCATCACCCCGTCGCGGAAGGTCACCACCCCGGACTTGATCGTCGCGACATAGCCCTCGGCCTTCTGCAGCAGGCGGCGGCCGCCGGCCGGAAGGTCGCCCGCCATCCATGGCTCGCAAAGGCGAAGGTGCTCCAGGTCGATGACGTTGAGATCGGCCAGATAGCCCGGCGCGATCAGCCCCCGGTCGTGCAGCCCGTAGAGCAGCGCCGTGTCCCGGCACTGCCGCCGGATCGCATGCGCCAGCGAGATGCGCCGGCCCGTCCGGTCACGCACCCAGTGCTGCAGCAGGAACGTGGGCGATGCGGCATCGCAGATCGTCCCGCAATGGGCGCCGCCGTCCGACAGGGAATTGACCGTGTCCCCGGCCATCAGCAGGTCTGCGAGGAATTCCAGATTGCCGTCGTAGTAATTGAACACCGGATAATAGATGAAGCCGTTGCCCTCGTCCCGCATCATGAGGTCGTAGGCATATTCGTCACCGGAGACCCCGGCGCGCGCCGCCCGCGCGGCGATCGTGTCCGCCTCGCCAGGCTCATAGTCGAAGCCGGGTGCCATTTCATACTGCGCGGACCAGTCGCTGGTGACGATGCGGAAGATGTCCGAATCCGGCAGCCGGCTCGGCTCGTCGATCAGCTGCCGGCGAAAGGCCGGATCGGCGAGCCGGGCCAGCCGTTCCGGCCACGGCAGCCGGGCGATCTCGGCCCAGCCGCGCTTGAACATGAACGGGTGCATGGTCGCCTGCCAGCCCATGACGATGCCGATGCCGCGCAGCGCGATCTGGGCGACGAGCCGGGCACCACGCGCGTTTTCGTTGCGCATCGCGGCGATCTGCTGATCGAGCGAGATGCCCTTGGTGCGGTTCTGCACCGCGGTGAACGAGACCGGCAGCCCGGTGCGGCGCGAGACCTCGCCCATCCATTCGAAATCGTTCCATTCGACCCGGAAATCGCTGGCCAGGCCGAACACGCCGTGCCCGCCCCGCCCCATCGCCTCGCCGATCGCCACCAGTTCCTCGCGCGTCGCGGTCGTGCCGGGCACCAGCTCGCGGTCGACTGAGCGATGCAGCACCGTGCGCGAGGTCGAGAAGCCCAGCGCCCCGGCGCGCACCGCCTCCTCGACGATCCGCCCCATGTCCGCAATGTCGGCTTCGGTCGGCGCGGCGCCGGGCTGCTCGCGCTCGTCCAGCACATAGGCGCGCAAGGCCCCGTGCGGCACTTGCGCGCCGACATCGACGGTGCGGGGAAACCGCGCCAGGGCATCGAGATATTCCGGAAACGTCTCCCACTCCCAGCGAATGCCCTCGGCGAGCGCCGAGCCGGGAATGTCCTCCACCCCCTCCATCAGGCCGATCAGCCAGTCATGCCGGTTCGGCCGCGCCGGCGCGAAGCCGACGCCGCAATTGCCGATGATCACCGTGGTGACCCCGTGCCAGCTCGATGGCGCCATTTCCGCGTCCCAGGTCACCTGCCCGTCGTAATGGGTGTGGACATCGACAAAGCCCGGGGTGACGATCTTCCCCGATGCATCGATCTCCTTCCGCCCGGCACCGTCCACCCGGCCGACCGCGACGATCCGCCGGCCATCGATGGCGACATCGCCGGCGAACGGGGCACCGCCCGAGCCATCGACCACCAGTCCGTCGCGGATCACCAGATCATGCATCGCCGCCATCCTTCGTCGAACGGGGACCAGCGCCGATCTCGACCCGGGCCACGTCTATCCACGCGGCATGATCCGGCCAGTCGAGCGGCTCGGCGCTGATCATGAACAGGCTCCGGCCATCCTCGCCGCCGAGCGCCGGGGCCACCGCCCACCGGCCCGGCGTGGCGACATGATGAGTGACGAAGCCACCCTCGAGCACGCGCTGGAAGGCGCTGATCGCCAGGCACGCGACCCAGATTCCGCCCTCGGCATCGATGCAGATTCCGTCCGGGTGGCGCCCGGGCAGGTCCGCCCATACCTGCCGGTTGGCAAGCGAGCCGTCGGCGGCGATGTCGAACGCGAGCAGCCGGCTTTCGTGCGAGATGCTGGCCACCAGGCGCCGCCCGTCCGGCGTGATCACCAGCCCGTTGGGATAATTGAGGTCGCCGGCCACCGGCCAGTGGCTGCGGTCGGTCTCCACCGCGACGATCTGCCCTTCGAGGCTCGGCGAGGTGCCGAGGCCGTTGAGATAGTGGCGGTCGATATCGGCCGAAAGCGCGCAAGCCGAACCGTCGGGCGCGGTCGGCGGCTGGAACGGCGGGCCCGGCTTGTAGACATCGACATAGGCCCGCCCCTCGCGGCTCACGACCATGTCGTTGATCACCGGGCCGTAACCCGAAAGATCGGCATAGACCTCCGGCTTGCCGCCCGCCGGCACGCGATGGAGGATGCCGGTGTGCATGCCCGTCACCAGTAGCGATCCGTCCGGCAGGAAGCCGAGGCCCGAGGGACTGGCCACTTCGGCGACGACCTCCGGCTCGCCGCCGGGGCGGACCCGCATCACCCGGTTGCGCTCGATCTCCGAATACCACAGCCAGCCGTCTTGCCAACGCGGCCCTTCGGCGAACCCGAGGCCGGTGAGGAACGGCTCGGCGCGAAGATGCCGCAGGCTCAAGCTGCCACCGCATGGTCATGCGCGCGCACCAGCCGCCCGGGCAGCGCCCCGGTGGCCAGTCCATGGCGATAGGTCGGCGTGCCGGCGACGATGGTGGCGTCATAGCCATCGGCCCGCTGGTGCAGGCGCCCGCGCCCGAGCGGCAGGTCATGGACGATCGCCGGCCTGTGCAGGGCAAGCCGGTCGACGTCGATGACATTGAGGTCGGCCCGCTTGCCGACCGCGATCGTGCCGCGATCGTCCAGCCCCATGGCCGCCGCATTGTCCGCGCTCAGCATCCTGACCGCGCGCGCGATCGTCAGGCCGATGTCCCCGTCCCTGGCCCAGCGGGTGAGCAGATAAGTCGGGAAACTGGCATCGCAGATCGTGCTGCAATGGGCGCCGCCGTCTCCCAGCCCGAGCAGCGCGTGCTCGCTCCGCAGCATCGTCGCCACCGCCGCGGTCGAGCCGCCGACGAAGTTGCTGGTCGGCATGAAGACGATCGCCTTGCCATCACCGGCGACGAGCAGGTCGTAGGCATATTCCACCGGATCGACGCTGGCGGCCGCCGCTCGCGCGGCGATGCTCTGTTCCGGCGTGGGTTCGTAGCAAGGCGGGTCGGCCAGCGGAAACAGGTTTTCGAAACGCCAGGCGGCGGCCCTGATCCCGCTCACCGAGGCGGGCTGTTCGGCGATCAGCCGCGCGCGCAGATCGGGGTCGCGCATGGCGGCCAGGCGTTCATCGAACGGGCGCCCGGCAATCGCGGCATGGCTCGGGCATGGCGAAAACGGATTGAGATGGAGTTCGAGGCCGAGGAACGCGCCGACCGGGCGCGGCGCGACTTGCGCCCGGATGGCGATGCCGCGCGCATTGGCGCGGTCGATCCGCGCCAGCACCGCGCGCCAGCGGTCGGGGACATGCGCCTGCTGGAGCAGCGAGATCCAGGCCGGCCGGCCAGCGGCGGCGGCAACCCGCTCCAGCATGTCGAATTCGCCATCGACATCGTCGAAATCCGAGATCAGTTGCAAGGCACCGGCACCGCTGCGGCCCATGGCCACGGCAATCGCGGCGAGCTCACGCTCCCCGGCGGCATAGCTCGGGGTCAGCCAGCCATCGTTGGCGCGGTGAGTCAGGGTGCGCGAGGTCGAAAACCCCATCGCGCCCGCCGCCATCGCTTCGGCAACGATGCTGCCCATCCGTTCGAGGTCGGCCGCGTTCGCCGGTTCGTGCGCCGCCGCCCGCTCGCCCATGACATAGACCCGCAGCGGCGCGTGCGGAATATAGGCGGCGACATCCATGTCGTACCGGCGCCCGGCCAGCACAGCGAGAAAGTCCGGAAAGCTCTCCCAGTCCCAGGTCAGGCCATCGGTCAGCACGATCTCGGGAATGTCCTCGATCCCTTCCATCAGCGAAACCAGGCGTTCGCGGTCCCCCGGTCGGCATGGCGCGAAGCCGACGCCGCAGTTGCCGATGATCGCGGTGGTCACCCCATGCGCCGATGACGGCGCCAGCCGCTCGCCCCAGACCGCGTGGCCGTCGTAATGGGTGTGAATGTCGACGAAGCCGGGCGTGACGATCCGGCCGGCGGCGTCGATCTCCTCGCGGCCCGCGTCCGCCACCGGCCCGATGGCGGCGATCCGCCCGCCCGCGATGGCGACATCGGCGGCGAACGGGGCAGCGCCGGTTCCATCGACCACCAGCCCGCCGCGGATCACCAGATCGTGCATGGCTTCGCTCCTCTTCCCACGGTGCGGGTCGGCCGGCCTGGCCATCCTGCCCGGGTTTTCCGCCCGGCGGCTCGGCCGGGTCATATCCCGATGCGAGTGTGACACGATATCGCCGGTGGCGACAAGCGGGATCAGGCCAGCTGGCATGAATGCGACGCTGCACCCGACAACCCCCGGCGGAACCCCGCAACCGCCTGCGGCGTTGGTCGCCATAGTCGGCCCCTCGGCGGTAGCCAGGGCCGGGAGCACCGCCATGGCTTCCTTCGCGACCCGCACGCCGGGCGAAACCGCCAGAGCCGCGACCGCCTCGCTGCTGCTCGTCATCGCGCTGGCGGCGGCGCTGGTGCTCGGCTTGCGCGGGCGGATGACGGAGACTGGAGCGCCGATCCTGCCGTCACTCCTGTTCGCGCCGGACCATCCGCCGCCGCCGCCCCCACCACCCACCCAGACACGACCCCATGGCAAAGCCGGCGCAGCAGCCTCGAGGCCGGCCGGGCGAGCAGCCGCCGCCCCGGCGCCGCCCCTGCCGCTGATCGCACTGGCCCCGCCGCTGCCGGTGCCGCCGGCCATCGCCCCGGCTACCGGCACGCTCGACCTGCCATTGCCCGGCACCGGCGCCGGCGCCGCCGGCAGCGGCACCGGGGGTGGCGGCACGGGCGGCACCGGCAGCGGCGGTTCGGGCGATGGCACCGGCGGGGGCGGCGGCAGCGGCGCCGTCCAGGTCGCGGGGCGGCTCTCCGCCCGCGACCTGCCGCACGACGTGCTGCCGCCCGGCGGTTCCCTGTCGGTCGGGGTCGCCTACACGGTCGGCGCCGATGGCCGCGTGCGCGATTGCGCGGTGCCGGTCTCCAGCGGGTTCGCCGATGTCGATGCTCTGGTCTGCCGCCTGCTGCAACAGCGCTTCCGCTTTCGCCCGGCGCGCGATGTGGCAGGCAATCCGGTCTCCTCGGCGGTGCGCGAGACTCACAGCTGGGGCCGCCGCCCCGATCGCTCATCAGCCGGCGCGCAAGCCCCTGCCGGCCGCGCTTGCACAGCCCCGATGCTCTGCTAAGGAACCCCGTCATCACTTTCCGGGGAATGCAGCACATGGCCAAGATCAAGGTAGCCAATCCCGTCGTCGAAATGGACGGCGATGAAATGACCCGCATCATCTGGCAGTGGATCCGCGAACGGCTGATCCTGCCCTATCTCGACATCGACCTGAAGTATTACGATCTCTCGGTCGAGAACCGCGATGCGACCGACGACCAGGTTACCATCGATTCCGCCAACGCCACCAAGCAATACGGCGTCGCCGTCAAGTGCGCGACGATCACCCCGGACGAAGCCCGGGTCGAGGAATTCAGCCTCAAGAAGATGTGGAAGTCGCCCAACGGCACGATCCGCAACATCCTGGGCGGCGTCGTCTTCCGCGAACCGATCGTCATTTCCAACGTCCCGCGCCTGGTGCCGGGCTGGACCGACCCGATCGTCATCGGCCGCCACGCCTTCGGCGACCAGTACCGCGCCACCGACACCCTGATCCCCGGCCCCGGCAAGCTGCGCCTGGTGTTCAACGGCGACGACGGCCAGGACATCGACCTCAACGTGTTCGACTTCCCGTCCTCGGGCGTCGCCATGACGATGTACAACCTGGACGATTCGATCCGCGATTTCGCCCGCGCCTCGATGAACTATGCGCTCAACCTCGGCTGGCCGCTCTATCTCTCGACCAAGAACACGATCATGAAGGCCTATGACGGCCGCTTCAAGGACCTGTTCGAGGAAGTGTTCGAGAAGGAGTTCAAGGCCCAGTTCGACGCCAAGGGCATCACCTACGAACACCGCCTGATCGACGACATGGTCGCCTCGGCGCTCAAGTGGTCGGGCAAGTTCGTCTGGGCCTGCAAGAACTACGACGGCGACGTCCAGTCGGACACGGTGGCCCAGGGCTTCGGCTCGCTCGGCCTGATGACCTCGGTGCTGCTCTCGCCCGACGGCAAGACGGTCGAGGCGGAAGCAGCCCACGGCACCGTCACCCGCCACTACCGCATGCACCAGCAGGGCAAGGCGACCAGCACCAACCCGATCGCCTCGATCTTCGCCTGGACCCGCGGCCTGATCTATCGCGGCAAGTTCGACGGGACCCCCGAGGTCGTCCGCTTCGCCGAGACGCTGGAGAAGGTCTGCGTCGAAACCGTCGAAAGCGGCAAGATGACCAAGGACCTCGCGCTGCTGATCGGCCCGGACCAGGCCTGGCTCACCACCGAGGGCTTCTTCGAGGAAATCGTCAAGAACCTCGAAGCGGCGATGGCCCAGCAGGCCTGATCCGCCCCGCCGGAAATGACGAAAGGCCCGGTCGGCATTCCCGACCGGGCCTTTTGCTTTGGTTGTCCGGGCGGCAGGAAGTCAGGAGAAGGCAGATGCGAGGGGATTATCCCCTCGCGCTCCCGGGACCTTTTCGTCGCGTCTCGCCGCACAGCCCCGACCGCGATTCAGCCCGCAACGCCGCCAGAATCTGGGAGCGCGAGGGGGTAACCCCCTCGCATACTTCCTTTTCCTGGGGGTTTATTCCACCCCAGGCAGCGGCGGCACCGGATTGGCCGGCGCGTCGACGTCTTCCTCGTGCACCTCGACATGCCCGCGCGCAACGTGGCTGCGGCTGCGGCTGTAGAGCACGTAGACGAACAGGCCGACGACGGTCCAGCCGGCGAACAGGGCCAGGGTATAGGCCGAGAGGCTGAAGAACAGATAGATGCAGCCGATCACCGAGAGCGGGGCGACCAGCTTGACCGCCGGCGTGCGAAACGGCCGGGCACGGCCCGGATCGGTCCGGCGCAGGACGAGCACGGCGATGGAGACGGCGGCGAAGGCGAACAGGGTGCCAGAGTTGGAAATGTCCGCCAGCGCGCCAACCGGGAAGAACGCGGCGAACAGGGCGACGAACACGCCGGTGAACACGGTAACGACGTGGGGGGTGCGGAACTTCGGGTGAATCCGGCTCAGTGCTTCCGGCAGCAGGCCGTCGCGGCTCATGACGAAGGCGATGCGGGTCTGGCCATACATCATCATCAGGATGACCGAAGGCAGCGCCATGATCGCGGCCAGGCCGACGAGGTTGCCGATCTGCGGCCAGCCGATCTGCCGCAGGGTCCAGGCCAGCGCCTCCCTGGAGCAGACCACCGCCTGGTTGTCGATCGCCGCGCAGGCCTGGGTCAGTTCCTTCGAGCCGGGCGCGATGCCGGTGCCGTCCGCTGCCAGCAGCGGCGTCGCGCCGACGCTGCCGATGACCCCGGCGGCGACCAGCAGGTAGAACACCGTGCAGATGGCCAGGCTGCCGATCAGGCCGATCGGCATGTTGCGCTGCGGGTTGCGCGTCTCCTCGGCCGCGGTCGAGACCGCGTCGAAGCCCACATAGGCGAAGAAGATCGAGGCGGCGGCGGCGGAAATGCCGGAGAAGCCCAGCGGCGAGAACGGCACGAACTTCTCGCTGTGCATGACCGGCACCGCGAGCAGGACGAACGCGGTCAGCGCGGCGATCTTGATGGCGACCAGCACGGCATTGACCGAGGCGCTTTCCTTGGTGCCCAGCACCAGCAGGCCGGTGACGGCCAGCGCGATCAGCAGCGCCGGAAGGTTGATAATGCCGCCGCCGGCCGGACCATTGGCCAGTTCGACCGGGATGACGATGTTGGGCAGGATGCTTGCATAGTCATTGAGGTGGGCCAGCATCCCGACGAGGTAGCCTGACCAGCCGACCGACACCGCGCCCGCCGCGATCGCATATTCGAGCACCAGCGCCCAGCCGACGACCCAGGCCACAGGTTCGCCCATCACCGCATAGGAATAGGTATAGGCCGAGCCGGAAACCGGCACCATGCTGGCCATTTCCGCATAGCACAATGCCGCCACGGCGCAGACAACCCCGGCGATGACGAAGCTGATCATCATGCCCGGCCCGGCCTTCTGCGCCGCCTCCGCCGTCAACACGAAGATACCGGTGCCGATCACCGCGCCGACCCCGAGCATCGTCAACTGGAAGGCGCCAAGGCTGCGATGAAGCGACTTTTTCTCGGCCGTCGCGAGGATTTCATCGAGTGGTTTGATGCGCCCGAACATGTGTTCTCCGTCCCGTGCCGTCTTGCGCGCGAAGCTAGCCTGTCGCTGTGCGTTGGCAAGCGTTTACAGGAGGGAAGTGCCGGGGATTTGCCATCCTCGGCTTTCTTCTTGTTCTTCCCCTTGCTCTTCCCCCCCGCCCCACTCCCGCCTAAAAGGCACCCATGTCCACGACCTTCCAGCTCGACACCGGCACCAGCCGCGCGAACCCGACCCCGGCGCCGATGCGGCGGCTGACCATTCCGGCGATCCGCCGGCGCAAGCAGGGCGGGGCGACCGCCGAGCCGATCGTCATGCTGACCGCCTATACCGCGCGCCAGGCGCAACTGCTCGACGCCCATTGCGACCTGCTGCTGGTCGGGGATTCGCTCGGCCAGGTGATCTATGGCCTGCCGTCGAGCGTGCCGGTGACGCTGGAGATGATGGCGGCACATGGCGCGGCGGTTGTGCGCGGCTCCTATCATGCCGCCGTGCTCGTCGACATGCCGTTCGGCGCCTATGAGGCCTCGCCGGAACAGGCCTTCGCCAGCGCCGCCCGCCTGCTCAAGGAAACCGGCTGCGCCGGCGTCAAGCTGGAGGGCGGAGCGGCAATGGCGCCGACGGTCGCTTTCCTGTCCGAGCGCGGCATTCCGGTCATGGGCCATGTCGGCCTGACCCCGCAGGCGGTCAACCAGCTTGGTGGCTATGGCGCGCGCGGCCGCAGCGAGGCCGAGGCGGAAAAGATCGTCGCGGATGCGGTGGCGCTGGATCGGGCCGGCGCCTTCGCCATCGTCGTCGAGGGCGTGATCGAGCCGATCGCCGTGGCGGTGACCGAGGCGGTCGCCTGCCCGGTCATCGGCATCGGCGGCTCGGCCCGGTGCGATGGCCAGGTGCTGGTGGCGGAAGACATGCTCGGCATGTTCGAGCGCGTGCCCCGGTTCGTGAAGCGCTATGCCGCCATCTCCGAGGTTATCAGCGAGGCGGCGGCGAGCTATGCCGCCGAAGTCCGCGCCCGCAGCTTTCCCGGTCCCGAGCAGACCTACCAGCCGAAATAGGAACCCGACCGATGAAATCGCTGACGCGCCATTTCGGCGCCTCGTTCGCCTTGACCCTTGTCGGCCTGGCGCTGGCCGCTGCCTATGGCTGGTATGATACCGGATCGGTGACACGCACTCTGGCGCTGGTCTGGATCGTCGTCATCCTCGCTGTGCTCGAAGTCTCGCTGTCTTTCGACAATGCCGTGGTCAATGCATCGGTGCTGGAGGGGATGGACGAAATCTGGCGCCGCCGGTTCCTCACCTGGGGCATGCTGATCGCGGTGTTCGGCGCCCGGGTGGCGTTTCCGCTGGCCATCGTCGCGCTGACCGCCGGCATCGGCCCGGCGGAAGCGGTGCGATTGTCACTGGCCGATCCGAGGACCTACGAACGCATCGTCGCCTCCGCCCACCACGCCATCGCCGGTTTCGGCGGTGCGTTCCTGCTGCTGGTCGGGCTCGAATTCTTCCTCGACAGCAGCAAGGAGGTCCACTGGATCAAGGGCGTCGAAGAATGGATCGGCCGCTTCGCCAATGTCCATGCGGTGGAGATCGCGGTGGTCCTGGCGGTGCTGGTCGGCATCGCCAACGGGCTGGACGATCACGCGGCCCTGTCGTTCCTCGGCGCCGGCGCCATTGGCATCATCTGCTTCATCCTGGTCAAGGGGCTGGGCAACTGGCTGGAAGAGCGTGCGGCTGCCAAAGCCGTGGCGGGCGCCGTGGCCCAAGGCGGACTCGGCGGGTTTCTCTATCTCAACGTGCTCGACAGCAGCTTCAGCCTGGATGGGGTGATCGGCGCATTCGCGTTGTCCAACAACATGGTGATCATCGCCATCGGCCTGTCGATCGGCGCGCTGTTCGTCCGTTCGATGACCATCGTGCTGGTCGAGCGGAAGACGCTGGCCGAATATCGCTACCTCGAACACGGCGCGTTCTGGGCCATCGTCGCGCTCGGCGTGATCATGCTGCTTTCCGCACTGGTCGAGATTCCCGAAACGATCACCGGCCTGATCGGCGCGGTGCTGATCGGCCTTTCGCTGTGGTGGTCGGTGCGGCACAGACGGCGCGAAGCGCCTTGAATTTCACGCAAAGACGCAAAGAGGTCCGTTTCAGGGCGCGACCTCTTTGCGTCTTTGGCGTCTTTGTGTGAAAAATCCCTGCCTTAATGCAGGTCGTACTGCTTGAGCAGATCGTACAGGGTCGGCCTGCTGATCCCGAGCAGCTTGGCCGTGCTCGAAATATTGCCCTCGCTGCGCGCCAGCGCATGGCGGATCACCCGCCGGTCGGCATATTCGCGCGCCGCCTTCAGGTTCAATGCGGCCACTTCCGCCTCGTCCGGCTCGCGCAGGTCGAGGTCGGCGGCGGTGACCAGCTTGCCATCGGCCATGATGACCGCGCGCTTGACCCGGTTTTCCAGCTCGCGGACATTGCCCGGCCAGTTCCATGCATCGATGGCGGTCAACGCGTCGCGGCCGAAGCCCTTGACCTGCGGGTTCATCTCGCGCGCGAACTTCGCCAGGAAGGCCTTGGCCAGCAGCGTCGCATCGCCGGGCCGGTCGGCCAGGCTGGGGATCTTCACGACGATCTCGGCGAGGCGATAGAACAGGTCCTCGCGGAAGCGCCCATCGGCGATCATCGCCTCCAGGTTCTGGTGCGTGGCGCAAACGATGCGGGTGTCGACATGGATCGACTTGCGCGAACCGACCCGCTCGATGACGCGCTCCTGCAGGAACCGCAGCAGCTTGACCTGGAGCGCGAACGGGATGTCCCCCACCTCGTCGAGAAACAGGGTACCGCCGGCGGCCTGCTCGATCTTGCCCTCGGTGGTCTTGACCGCGCCGGTGAACGCCCCCTTCTCGTGGCCGAACAGCTCGCTTTCGAGCAGCGTCTCGGGGATGGCGGCGCAGTTGATAGCGACGAAGGCGCCGTCCCGCCGGTCGCTGGCATCGTGCAGCCCGCGCGCCAGCAGTTCCTTGCCGGTGCCGCTGGCGCCGAGCAGCATGACCGAGACATTGGTATTGGCGACCCGCTCGATGGTGCGCGCCACCCGCAGCATCTCCGGGGCGGCGGTGATCAGCCGGCCGAGCACCTTGTTGTCGTCCTTGCCGCGCGCGGCGAGCTGCCGGTTTTCCGCCTCGATCCGGTGAAGCTGCCAGGCGCGCCGGACGATCAGGCCGATCTCCTCGAAGTCCACCGGCTTGCGGTAGAAGTCGTAGGCGCCCCGCGCGATCGCTTCCAATGCGGATTCGCGGGCGTTGTGGCCGGAGGCGACGATGACCTTGGTATCGGGCTTGAGCGCCATGATCTCGTCGAGAATGGCGAAGCCGACCGTGGTGCCGTCCGGATCGGGCGGCAGGCCGAGGTCGAGGGTGACGACCGCCGGTTCCTCGGCGCGCAGCGCGGCAATGGCGCTGGCATGGTCGCCGGCGATGATCACCTCGAAATCGTCGTAAGCCCATTTGAGCTGGGCTTGCAGGCCGGGATCGTCCTCGACGACCAGAAGCTTGGGGAGCTTGATGCTGTCGGACTGGGTCATGCGACTTTCCCTCGGGAATCCGGGTCTCGGGCGTCTGTCGTGCGGATCGCTCCGGCCAGCGGCAGATGGATGACGAAGCGGGAGCCGAGGCCTTCGCGCGATTCGACCTCGAGCCGGCCGCCCATCGCCCGGACCAGCTCGCGCGCTTCATAGGCGCCGATGCCGAAACCGTTCGGCTTGGAGGAATCGAACGGCTTGAACAGGCGGTTGCGGACGAATTCGGGCGACATGCCGCGCCCGCTGTCGATCACCTCGATCGAACACATCGTGCCATGCGCCGGACTGGCGGCGGCGATGGCGATGAACACCGGCGCGCCCGTGTCGCTGGCATCGACCGCGTTCTGAACGAGGTGCAGCAGGACCTGTTCGAGGCTGTCGCGATTGGCGCTGAGCGTGCAGGGCAGGCGCTCGATCACCGTCACCGGGTGGCGGTGATCGAACTGCCCGGCGACCGCGCGGGCAATCGCCCCGGCATCGCACGGGCCGATCTTCTCGACCGAAGTGCCATAGCGCGAAAGCCGGGCGATCAGCGCATTGAGCTTTTCCGCCGAATTGCGCAGCGTCACCAGCATGTCGGCGCGGAACGCCGGGTTCTCGGCATGGCGCTCGGCGTTGCGGGCGAGCAGGCTGAACTGGCTGGCGAGATTCTTGATGTCGTGCATGACAAAGGCGATGCGCCGGTGGAAATCGTCGAACCGGGCGGCTTCGATCAGCGCCTCCTGCCCGGCCTGCTCGGCGAGGTAGCTCGCCAGTTGCTGGCCGACGATGCGCAGGAGATCGAAGTCCTCCCAGTCGAGCCGGCGGGCCTGCGGGGGGCGGGCGAGCACGACCGCGCCGACCAGGCGTTCGAAATGGAGCAGGGGCACGATCGCCCAGGCGCGCGGGTCATCGCGCATCCAGGCCGGCACGAACGCCGCCTCGCCGAATTCGTCGTGGCCGGCCCGGACGCGGTCGATCTCGATGATGAATCCGCGCGATTGCAGGAAGTGGACGGTGCCGGCCGGCATGGCCGGACCGGAAATCTGCGGGGAAAGCCATTGCCAGGCAGCCGCCAGCGCCAGCTCGCCGCTCTCATCCGGCGTCAGCAGCAGGCCGGCGGGGCTGTCGGTGATGTCGGCCACGGCCTGGATGGCGCGCTGGTCGAGCGGGGTATCGCCCCCATTCTTCCCACTATTGACGCGGCCGACGGTGCGGTTGAAGCGGAGCCATTCGCCGCGATAGTCGTAGCGGTGCTGGAACAGGTGCTTGGTCAGGGTGACGCGCAACCAGGCGCGCAGCCGGCGGGAGGGCAGCATGAGCGCGGCGGCGGCGATCCCGACGATGAGGAAGCCGAACTGGAGCCAGCGGGCATAGTCGCCGCCGGAATAGGCCAGCCACTGCGATATGCCGACCATGGCAAGAAAATAGGCGCCCATCAGCAGCAGCGAGAACGAATGGAACGCAACCGCGCGCGACGGGCGCAGGCGCAGTTCCTCGCGGCGGCGGGAGGCGCCGATCAGCAGGACCAGCGCGAAGACGATATCGACCAGGCCGTGCAGCGCGGCCAGCTCTTCCGGCCAGCGGCCCGAGAGATAGGCGACGGTGTAGAGGTTGAGTTCGTAGATCCAGACCAGCGCCAGGGCCGATGCCGGCCAGCGCAGGACGGCACGATAGGCGGGGCTGGCGCCGACGTAGAGGTTGTGGACCAGCACCAGCGAGCCGACCGAGACCAGCATCGCCAGCATCGCGGTCATGTGCCAGGCCATCCGGTGCTGCCAATGGCCGGTGGCGGCGCCAAGGTGCGTTTCCGCGATCGTCGCCAGTGGCAGGGCCAGCGTGGCGAAGGCGAGCGCGAGGACCACCGGTCGCACCGGCGCAAAGCTGGTGTGGCGCCCATCGCTGGCGAACAGGCGATAAAGCGCGACGAGATAGGCAAGATCGCGCAGCGCCAGCGCGAATGCGGCCGGCACGCTGCCGGTGCCGGCGACGGTGACGGTCAGGCCCCACAGCGCGGTCAGCAGGAGGCTGGCGACGAGCGGCGCACCGGCCGGGCCGAAGCGGTCGCGGCGCGGGGCAAGCCAGAGGCCGACCGAAAGCGCCGCGCAGGCGCCGCAAATGTGGGTCAGCGCGGCGACCGTTGGCCAGAGCGAGGGCTCGGGCGGGATCATCGCGCCCCGTCGTTCCAGAGAACAACGCGCAGCGTCTGCAGCAGGATCAGGAGGTCGAGGAACGGCGTGTAGTTCTTGGCGTAGTAGAGGTCGTATTCGAGCTTGTGGCGCGAATCCTCGATCGATGCGCCATAGGGATAGTTGATCTGCGCCCAGCCGGTGATGCCCGGCTTCACCATGTGGCGCTCGGCATAATAGCTGAGCTTTTCCTCGAGGTCGGCAACGAACTCCGGGCGCTCGGGACGGGGGCCGACGAAGCTCATGTCGCCCTTGAGCACCGACCAGGCCTGCGGCAGCTCGTCCACCCGGACCTTGCGGATGAACTTGCCGATGCGGGTGACGCGCGGATCGTCCTTCTGCGCCCACTGCGCCCCGGCGGCTTCGGCGTCGGTGCGCATCGAGCGGAGCTTGATCAGGTCGAAGGACTGGCCGAAGAGGCCGACCCGGGTCTGGCGGAAGAACGCCGGGCCAGGGCTGTCGAGCTTCACCAGCACCGCGAACAGCGCGATGACCGGGGCGGTCAGCGCGAGCAGCAGGAGGCTGGCCAGAATGTCGAACCCGCGCTTGAGCACGCCCGAGATCGCGCGGCCGGAGGAAAAGCCGTCGGAAAAGATCAGCCAGCTCGGATTCACCGAGTCGAGATCGACGCGGCCGGTCTCGCGCTCCATGAAGCTGGAAACGTCGTTGACATGGACGCCGGCGGTCTTGATCCGCAGCAGGTCCTTCAAGGGCAGGGCGTTGCGGCGTTCCTCGATGGCGAGGACGACTTCGCTGGCGCCGAGGTTCTGGACGTAGCGCTTGAGGTTATGGATGGCGGAGCGGGCGATCGCCTCCTCGACCACTTTGGCCTGTTCGCCCATGCCGATGAAGCCAACGATGACGAAGCCGGCCTCCGGCTGGTCGCCCAGCACCCGCAGGCGTTCGGCACGCGGGCCGGCGCCGAGCACCAGGACCCGGCGGCGGAAGGCGGTGGCGCCGAGGATGCCGCCGACGACCATGCGATTGACGACCAGCAGCCCGATCGCGCCGCACATCGCGTAGAACAGGGTCGAACGCCAGAAGCTGTGCCCGCCGATGGCGAAATCGATCACCGACAGGGCGATGACGCCGAGCGAGATGGCCACCAGGAGCCGCGAGGTGGCGAAGCGCAGCGAGCGCAGCGAATCCGGGCCATAGACGCCAACGGCGGTCATCGCCGCCAACATCATCGCCGAAAAGCCGGCGAGCGGCCAGAAGCGGGAATCGAACGCGCCGAAGCCGACCCCGAGTTCGTCCGCGGTCATCCGCCAGGCGAAATCCCCGGCCGCGATCAGCAGGGCGAGATCGATCAGGCCGAGCAGCAGGACAGCGTGCGGGATGTAGTGCTTGAACAGGCGGATCATGCTTGGCCGATCGTCAGGGTCCGGCCCCAGCGCGGGCCTTGGTCCCCGGATTAACGATCAGGGGTAAAATGTCGGTAAAGTTTACAAATCAGGCTTAACATTTTGATTCAAGAGGTTGCGATGACCGCTGATTTTCACACCGGGGAAACCGCTCCCAATCCCGTCAATGGGATAGCGAAGTCGGTCACAACCCCCACCCCCTCCAATACCCTATCGGATGCCGGGGGAAGCGGAGAGGGGCGGGTCATCGCCAAGCTGATCGAGGCGCTATCATGGTGCGATGGCTGCGGGACCTTCGTGCGCGGTGATGATCGCGAGATCGTCCTGACATTCACAAACAACCGGGCTGGCATGGATGCCTTTGAGGCGCTGTCTGACCTGATCGGAGGAGGCGAGTGATGGACGCGGAAACGATGCATCGGGCTATCCAGCTTGAGCACAACGCCAAGAAGCTCCGCGAGCAGCATGACAAGTATGTCCTGCTCAGGCGAGATTCCTACACGAAACCAGAGATCATCAATGCGGGCGATCCATTCCTCTATAAGGAGAAGGATTACCACCGTGTCGAGATACCAATTCCAGATGAGGCAAGGCGCTACATATTCGCGCTGTGGAAGCGGGAGATCGCGCTCAAGTACAACTCCATCGTCCGTGAACTCAATCAGATCGGCATGACAACTGATCTTCGGCCGTTGTCGATCGAGAGGCCTCACCCATGACCCCCCAAAGCCCGGGGAGCGCGACCCCACAGCCACGGTGCGAGAGGTGCAGGTTTGTCACATGCGCGATCTGTGGCGGCGAGTTCGATGAAGGGGAGTGGGTAGCATCGCAGTCCTGCCCAGAATGCGAACAGCCTAAGCAGAGTGCGGGCATTCGCATCGCTGTTCGCGAATTTCAGGAGCGAGGTGAGGCATCATGACGGACTTCGCCCCGGCAGAGATTGCCGCCATGAACCTACTGCGCAAGGCCGCGCGCGAGATGCCGGACGACCTGTTTGCAGTCGGAGCCTTGCAGGAACTGGCCTGTCTCTACGTGAAGATCGAGCCGTTGCTGACCGACGAGATGAAAGCCGTGTTCGTCGGAGCCGGCGCCTATGTAGCCAAACAGGCCGATGCCGAGATGAAAGCCCAGGTCGCAGCAATGGTCGCAATCGCAAGGGCGCAAGGAGGCCGAGCATGACCCCAACGATTACAGACGCGGACCGGGCCCTGCTCGACCTGATCTACGGCGGCGCGTTCAAATGGAAGCCCGCCCGCGAACGCATGGTTCTCCAAGCCTTCGCCCGTCACCGTGAAGCCGCTGTGGCTGCGGTCATCCGTTGGTTGGAAACGCATGAGTTCGGGGCCGACATTTTTGATGCCGCTTCGCCCATTCTTGCTGAGATGATCGAGAAGGGCGCCCATTTGAAGGACCAAGACAATGCCCAAGCCTGAGGCACCCCCTGCACGCGATGGGGCGGAGGAACGTGCGCTGATCGTGGCATGGCTGCGGGCCGATTGCGAACATCCGCGATGCACTCCGTGTCGTGAACGCCGGGCTATTCGGGAAGCTATCGAGCGCGGAGACCACGCCGCACCCCCGCATAACCCCCAGGAGGATGAGAGATGAGTGGTCCAACCGTTAAAGTCGTGTCGGCCGGGCATGGAATGGCCTTGAGCCAAGCCGTGGCCGCGCTTGCCGCTGCCGGAATGATGGCAGTGGGCATCAGCCCTGATCACATGGATCGGCCCGACCGGCCAGTTCGGCGCGCGGTGAAGAAGTCGCGGGATGTGCAGCACTTCACCTCACAGAAGCCGCTGACAAAGCGCCAGCGCCGACGCCAGCGTGGCAAGAGGAGCACCACATCATGACCGACGCACCGCAGAGCATCTACGTAGCCACCGATGCCGGGGAGCCTGTTGCGTGGCTTTACGAGCCGGTCGATTGGCGAAGGGAAGACCCTTTTGCCCAGACCTATCGCGCCAACATGGACCCGCGCCACTGGAAGGAAACACCACTCCTCCGCATCAGCACCGAGCCTTTCCCCGAAGCGGTGGAGTATCGGAAGGGGGAGAGGGAGGCGATTGTGGCTTGGCTGCGGAATGGAGGTTGGACAGACGATTGCCTCGAATATGACGTCTCAACCGAGCTATGCGCCCAAATTCTTGCTGACGCCCTCGAACGCGGCGCCCACCTCCCCACCAGCGAAGGAGACGAGTGATGGACGAGTTTCGCGTTCGCCAAGATTGGCGCGGCATGTGGGGAGTCCAGCGTAAGTCTCCGGGAGCGTGGTTCTGGCGCTGGCACGGTCCGTTCGGAATTACGTCAACCCGCTGGCTACGATCTGACCGAGCGATTGAGTTCGCCAACTTCTGCGAGCGGTATGACCGGAAGCGCACCAGCGAAGGAGACGCACAGTGAGCGCCAACCCCCTCGACATAGCCGCCCGCCTCGAAGCGGGAAAGCGGGGAGACATTCGCACGATGTATCGCAAACGCGGGGAATATGGCCGCGCGCCCACGGAGACATGCCGTAAGCACGGTTCGCGTATGCCTTGCCCGTTCTGCCATGCGTAGCGTCTGCCATGTCTTTCGCTGGCTGTGGAAAGGTGTCCAGATGACTGACGGCGCCGACAAGGTAATCCGCCCCCATCGCGGGGGGTATGGTTGGGAGCCGGGGAACGATGTCTAGCATCGCCTGCCCTGCCTGCGGTGCGCCAGACACGAAGGTTTACGACACAAGGGCCTCCAAATTCAATGAACTTCGCCGTCGCAGGAAATGCCCCAACGGCCATCGCTTTGTGACATTCGAGAGCGTGGACCACGAGATAGGAAGCGACAATGAAACCTGAGCAAGTAGCCGCCCGCCTCGAAGCGTGGGCAACCGACGCGGAATACAACCGCAAGACGCTGCCCGGTGCGGCAGAGAACCTACTCGAAGCAGCCGCGACGATCCGCAGGCTGGTGGAGGCGTTGGAGTGGATCAGCGATTTGCCCGGCGAGATTAACCCATCGAATTATGACCACGATGATGTCTGCGAACTCAACCGGCAGTTTTGCTACGCCATAACAAGCGCCGCAGCTGCTATTAAATAAGATATGTGCGCAGGTGGCCCGGCTGCGTAACATACTTAGCAAGGGCATATTGGAGCTAGAACCCAATGGATAGCAAGGCTAAAGAACACGTCGCCACGCTGATCGAAAAGGCGGCATCCGCTGCAGATAGCGGAGACGCCATGCGCTTCGCTCAAGCGGCGCTAAACGCTGCAAATGCGATCATCGGCTTTCACCTGAACGTCAAGGGCTGATGAGATTGGGCGGATGGGCAGCATAAATTGCCCATCCGCACCGCACTTGAAGGAAAAGCCCATGCAGACTGAGAACGCGAAGCTGGCGGAGATCGAGCAGTGGCTCCGGGACTGCCACAGTTGGCTGATGTCTACCGACCTCGATATGCAGTGCCCTATGGACACTGATCCTCTCGACCTCGCAGACGATCTCGCAGCCCTCCGCGCTCAGGCGGGTGTGGATCGGGAGAGGGCGCAGACCCTATCTGTGCTGCTACAGGCACTAGCCGATGACTGTGACAGCACCGATGGATGGGAGGGCGCTGCTCCCGATTTGAGGGAAGCTGCCAGCATACTTGCCGCCATCCGTGGAGACGATCATGGTCAATGATGCAGACAGGCGAGCAGCAAGCGTGCTGATATCCGGGATGTCAGACACTAGCCGCCCGTTTCACCAATGGGCATCCGAAGCCTTCGCCGCCCACCGTGAGCAGGCCCGGCGGGAGGCGCTGGAGGAAGCGGCGCGGGTGGCGGAATGCTACCTCGTCAGGCCGGACCATCCCCTGCACGGCAAGCTTGTGCCGAGCGGGGCTTACGCTTCTACCGCCGCCGCCATCCGTGCCCTAGCCTAGCTCCCAGGCCCGCACGCCATAGACCGGCATCTGGATCGGCCACGGTGTTGAAGCGTCGGGCCGGTCGTTATCCCACGGGTGCGATGCGCCCAGGGTGAGCAGCATGAACATCGGCACCGCCTTCATATCGGCAGGCGTGGCAGTGCGGAACACCTCTTTGCGATCCACGAACCAGACCAGTTCGTCGGCGCTCCATGCAATACCGTAGCTGTGGACCGAGGCGGAACCGTCAAAGCCCAGCGCCACCTTCTTCTGCATCTGCCCGCCCTTGAGCGTCGGGGAATGGACCGTGCAGTAGATGAACCGGGGATCGCCGGTCGTCTCGAATATGTCGGATTCGCCGTTCTTCGGCCACGCCCCCACGGTCGGCAGCAGCCACCATGCCGAATATGCCCCCTTGCCTTTGGGAAGCCGGCAAAGCGTCTCGAAATAGCCGAATAGCTGGCTGAACGAAAACTTGGTGTTGATCCCGGCGCCTGCGTATTTCTTGCCCCATACGCCGGCCTGCTTCTCCGCTGGCACCTTGTTGCACTGCATAATGAGCGTGCCCGGGCGGTGGACGAATTGCTCGTCGGCCTGATAGCATTCCCCGGTGATATGGCGCGAATAGACATCGCTGCCACCGTTGAGCACCGTTCGCCAGCGGTGGCAGTCCTTGGCAGTCTGATCGGGTCCGTGATCGAACGTGGCCCAGCCTTCGTTGAACGTCTGCTTGCCGAGCGCGGCGGGGGTGATGATGGAGGGGATCATACCGTCACCGCCACGCCATAGGGGAACAGCGCCGCAGGCATGTTCATGCGGAAGCGGCTTTCCAGATAGGGCTCGGTCGCCGCGCTGGTCCCGGCATCGTCCGTGAGCATGTCGAGGAAGCCGGCGCCGTTCGCCACGCCACTGGACGACACCCGGCCATAGAACACCGCCTTCTTGCCCGCAGTCAGCGCCGCCGACAGGGTAAGGCGAACGGTGTCGGTCGAGCCGGGCTTGAGCGCCACCGAGCTGATCGTGAGCGGGCTGCCGCCGGTTTCGATGTTGAACCCGCTGGTGCCCATCGCCGTTGCCGTCGTGCTGGCGAACACTTCCCAGCCCCGCGTCGCGTCGCTGCCGAGAACCAGCGAACCGCCGTTGGGCAAGTTGAACTGGACGTCGATGTAGCTGTTGCCGACCGTTGCCGTGACCGCCTTGACCGTGGGGAACTGGCCATAGGCCGGGCGGGCGAGGTTGCCGGTCGGTCGATTGCCGGCGGCGTCCATCGCCCAGGCGACGGCGCGGGCGCGGATGATCGCGTTGCGGTAGTAGCTGGCCGGGCTGTAATGGTCCGTGTTCGCCGCGACCGAGGTATCAGGCACCTTGACGTGGTAGGGGTTGGCCGAGGCCAGGAAGCCGAGCGTCGGGTTATTGATCGCCCAGAGGATGTCGATGGCGCGCGTCAGGTCGTTGGCGACGTTCGCCACGTCAATGCCCAGCAGCAGGTTCGCGTTGCCGGTGAGGGCGCGGAAGATCGCAACCGCCCGGGTCAGGGCAGCATATCGGCGCCCGGCGGCGGCTTCGCCAAGTTCGCCCTTGTAGATGCAGCCGGTGACCTCGGCGTTGTAGCTCGTGCCGACAGAGCCGAGGGTGGGATAGCCGCTCTCGCCCTGCAGCAGGACCAGATAGCCGAGCTTCGACGGGTCGGGCAGCGACAGGATGGCGTCGTTCAACTGCTTGCCGGCCGAGGCAGCGACGGTGTTCAGCGTCCAAGTGTTCGGGTCGGTCGAACCCATGTCATCGAAGAACGCCGTCGAAGGGCTGGCCAGCGTCGTCCCGGCCACTGCCGCCGCTTCCCAGCTTCGCAGCAGGGCGGTTGCGCCTCGGCCCCATTGCGAGGCCGATGGCGCTGAGCGGCTCCAGTCGCGCACGCCGATGCCGCCGAACAGCTGGCGGATGACCTGGTTCTGCGTGACCTTGGCATAGTCCGCACCATCGCCCGTGCCGGCCCAATTGCCGTCTCTCATGCCGAGGTCGTTCGACTGGCCCCAGCCATCGACGTCGATGGGTGTGCGGGTGACGCCGATCTGGTTGGCATAGCCGGTCTGTGCCGCCGCATAGATCGCCGCAATGTCCGCGTCGGTCGGCAGGCCAGTGATGATGACGGTTTCGTGGTGGATGTTCGGCGAAACCGACCCCGCGCCACCGGCCGGCGAGTTGCCTATCGAAATGCGCGAGGTGCCGGTGTTGTCCCGCAGCGTCGCCGTGCCAGCTGCCGAGCCATTGATCCACACCTTCATCGTCCCGGCTGCCTGGCCCGAGACTGTGCCGCCGGCCGAGGGGATGCAGCGCCGGATGACGCAGACAGTCTGCATCCCGGTGTCGCGCACCGTCGCGTCGTTGACCACGTTGGCGCTGGTGGCGCTGGTGTTCCAGCCCGAGACGCCGATGCACCCCGGGTTCGGCCCGGTGCTGCCGGTAGCCAGCGGTCCCGCCGCCGTGCCGGTGCAAACATAGGTGTTGTTGCCCGAGCTTTCGGACGTCGCGGAGCCGACGAAGGAGTGCGTCGAGGACTTCGACGTGGTCCCCGCGGTGCGGGCGCGATCCACCGTGAAGATGTCGACCACCGTGTAAGGCGTGGACGTGGTCAGCGCGATGCCAGTGCCGACTGCTGTTGCCAGGCCGCGCTCGTTGGCATCAAAATAGAGGCCGCCGAGCGGGCCAAGCTGGTTCGCCATCCACTTGGCGCCGTTCTGCTGCGCCGTGCCCGCGGCGATCTTGGCCAGGTCGGGCAGCGGTGAGCCGGTGGTAATCTTGTTCTTCAGCACGTCGACGCGGTCGGCCACGCCCGAGACGTTCGCGGTTGCCGTCACGGTCGAGGCGCTGCGCAGCGTCATCTTGGCCGCATCGTTGGTCGTCGCGTCGTAATGGGCGACAACCGTGCCAGCGGACAGGGTGGGCATGGACAGGCCGGTCGGGACGATGACAGGTGCCGCGCCACTCCCCTGCGTCCGGCGGTTCATGTGCCCCCAGCTCCTGCCTTTTCCGAAGTGCAGCGTCATTGCGGCCATGCCTTTTCTTGAGTAGAGTATTCGAGAATCCCCCCGAGCAATCGGGCCGAGTGGTGGGCAAGGCGATCTGAAAAGGTCCGGGTGGCCACCGCCGATAACCCTGCGGCAGATTTAGGGTGACAGTCGGGAAAGACCGGCGCCTTCATTGTGCCTTGCCCCAAATCTTATCAGCCCAATCCACAGCCGTTTGCATATCGGCGCGGTTCAGGGTGCAGTTGTCGAAAGCCTGTTGCGTGATGGCGATCATGGGAATGGGCGCGGCGGGTGCTTCAGCACTTCCGGCCGTGGCGGGAGCGCCGGGCAGACTTCCGCCTGCGTCACCGGCTTGGCTCCGAGCGCCGGGTGCTCCTCCCCATTGCACGCGATGAGAGGCAGCATAGCCAGCGTTATCAGCCAGCGCGCGTTGGCGAGCAGGGTTCGTGTCATCGTTCGTGTCCTTGGTTGCTTTGGCGCGGCGGGTGTCCTCAGCCGCCTTGTCCGCCTTGAGCTTGGCGAGGTTGGTCGCTGCGGCCTGCTGATCGGCCTTGCGGGCGCTCTGGCACTGGGTAAGTGCGTGGCCCTTCGTCGCGCTCTCATGCGCTTCCACGCGCCACAGGAGGGCGAATACGATGGCAGCGAGGGTGGATGGATGAGCGATCAGCCAGCGCGCGGCTTCCTTGAGCCAGCCCCATACGGGTAACAGGCGCATTGCAAAGGCGGCTAGCATGGAGTAAATTCCTTCTGCGCTTCGGCGTGGGGTCCCATGGCAAGAGTTAGCGGATTGGCTTCAATGCACTGTTCGCCGCGCCGGCTCCTTAGCCCTCGTCCTTGGCTCGCCGTGCTGCCGGGACGCGACAATGCACGGCTACTCGGGCGGTCGCGCCCCGTTGCGGAAAACCAAACCGACCTGACAGCCGGGAAAGACCGGCACCCAAAGAGCAGACCGATCATGGCGCAGCATCCTTCACGACCGTCACGCTATCGCCTGACTGTATGGTTTCCTGATCGCTGATCCTGGCGCCGGTCCTGCTGGCCTCGACGGTCATGCGCCGGCCCAATGCCCAGCCCAGCGCGGTCATGCCGACCAGAATCTGCAAGTGAGCAGCCATGGCCAGCATGAGCGTGTAGAGCAGCGATCCACGGACAAGGTAGACGCCCACGGCAGCGAACAGCGTGAACACCGCACAGCCCCCGCAGATGGCTGCGAATGCCCATGCGCGGCGCCCGTCCGGGGTTGAAAGCGGCGGCATCACAGTTCGGTCGCTACGGTGAAGCAGGGGCACGCCTTCTTGACCCCCGGCCAGTCGCGGTGCCCCAAAACCTTGATCCCCGGATACTTCGCCCGGTATGTCGTCACGATCTGCTGCAGCGCCTTCTTCTGCGCCACCGTTCGGGTGTCCTTGGGCTTCATCGCCTTATCGACCCCGCCGACGTAGGCGACCCCGATGTTCCCGGTATTGTGCCCGGCGACATGCGCGCCTTTCACGTCGTCAGCGAGGCGGCGATGCGTCACCCCGTCAAGCGTGATGATGTGGTGATAGGACTCTTGCCCGAAGCGGGCGATGTCCCACGATGCCACGGTGTCGGCTGACACGTCGCGGCCTTCCGGGGTCGCGGCGCAATGGATGGTGAGGAACCGGACGGTCAATGCTTTTCCCCCACCACATCGAGCCGCCGCAGCAACAGCGCGAACTCGTCAGGAATCCTGTTTTCAACCCGGAACACCGAGGCCAGCGCATCGCCGATCGTGAAGCCATTGCAGGCATCGTGGAACGCAGATGAGGCTTCCCTGCGCAGGGCCACGCTCCGGCATTCACCGCACATGGTTGACCCTTTCGGCCAGCAACGTCAGGCCCTTCGCCATTTCCAGATCAGCTTCGACCCGGATTTTTGCGAGCGCGTTCTGTTGCGTTCGGTCCCAGATCATGAAGGCGATGAGCAGGCCGGGTGCGCCGAACTGACTGGCCAGCGAGATCAGGTCTTGCGTCATTCTCCGACCTCCTGCGGCTTGCGCAGCGGCCCGAGGAAGTAGATGGCAAACACCGGATCGTCGGTCAGGCACTCGACCATCTGCGCAATCGTCATGTCGCCGCAGTTGAACCGGGCAACCTTGTCGCGGTATTCCTCGACGGCGATCATTGCCGCACCCATTGGGGCAGGCCCGTCCAGAGGCCGGTGAACCATGCGTAGGTCATGCGAGATACCAGGTGCCGGTGCCGACATCCCACACCGCTGCGATCCGGGAATTGCGCGCCATGGTCGTGGGGAAGCCGGTTGTGGTGCCGGTCCAGGCAAGCGTTGTGATCGCCTGTGAAAACGTGATGACCCGCGTATCGCCGTCCGCGACCGCTGTCGGCAGGACGATTGTCAGGTTAGCCAGAGTGCCGGCCGGGTTGACCAACAAAAGGGCTTCCGTGCCTATGGTGACGGTGGCGCCAGTCGTGGGGGCAACAATCCGCTTGTTCGCGCAGAGCGGAATACCACCGAGGGCAAGATTGCCAGCGATGCCAGCACCGCCTGAAACCCTGAGCGCGCCAGTCGTGGAACTGGTGCAGCTTGCGGTTGAGGTCGTGGACAGGATGCCATTGCCGACCAGCATGTAATTGCTGATCGAAATACCCCGCATGTCGATGCCATGCGAAACCGTAGGCGTTCCGGAGCCTGTTACCTTGATGACGGTCCCGGTCGTATCGACGGGGAAATGGCTGCCGCTGTCATCAATCTGGATGGCGTTGTAAAACGGGGTGGTGGATGCGGTGGTGATCGAAACGCCAGCATCAACCTGCGATCCATGGACGGCATGATCCGGCCACGCGGTAGCGACCACTGCCGCAACCACATTGGCCGACGATCCGGTCTGAACGGAGACTTCAAAGTCGCCTGCGATACAGCCAGCCCAATAGGTCGCCCCGGTCTTGAGCCGGGCAACGCCGCCAACACCATACAGCCAGCCTTGCGGGGTGACGTTCGTTCCGGCCTCATTGACCGAACTGTCTGCCACGAAGTTCGCAGCGGCATAGAACCGATAGGCATTGCTGGCGTTCGTGGTGACGGTCTGATGCAGATGGGCGGAAAGGGCGTTGCGACCATCGTTGACCGTCGATCCGCCGAAATAGTGCGAGACGTTGACCAGCGACGGAATCTGAGCGCCAGGGGTTGCGGTGCTGGCTGCCGTGTCTGAGGTCGCCCGGACGTTGATGTCCATCCCGTAAAACAGGTCGGTCGTGTCAACCGGGATCGACCCGGAAGGCGTGCCGGTAAACGGGGTGCGCCCGGTAAATGCCGTGGTCCCGTTGACCAGACCAAGAAGTTGCCCGTAAGTGCAGGAATCGTTGGCAGCCGAACCACTGGCGAGCCCGGTGATCTTAAACCCACCCGCCGGGATATTCGCCAACCACGACGATTGCCCATCGCGGGTGAGGCAATTCGACAGGCCGGTTGCGAAACCATTGTCCTCGGCATCCATCCGCGATGCGGTGATGGGGACCGAGTTGGCGGCATCGTTCGCCCAATTGTAACTACGGACAAAACTGCCCGATCCGTTGAAGCCAGCCACTAATTGCCCCCTTGTCGGTTGGAGGACGCACTTGCGGGGGCCAAGCGGTCGGAGAGTTTCTTCGCCAGAGCAGCGCGGCGCGCGGCTTCAGCAGCGGAAATTGCGTTATCGTTCGCGGTGGCGCGGGCGGCTTCCGGGTCCAGACTGTCGTTGATGGCCTTGGCGAGTTTGGAACCTGCCGCGCGATTGGCCGCAGCGTCGGCACCATGGACCACGCCTTCAACTGCGACGTTGCCGACCACCGGATGTGTGACCGCAGCCACGCCATGGCCGAGAACGCGGCCAAGGGTCTTTGCGACCGGAGACGCACCCTTACCTTGAGCGCCAAGCGCGTTAATCAGAGCGGATGATGTGCCCGAACCGTTGACCGTGCCCGGCACGCCTTCATTCAATGCCCGCGCTGCCCGGCCAATGGTGGACAGATGGGCAATTTCATCAGGCGAGAACAGCGCTTGGAGTTTGGGTAGCCCGATCTTGTTGAGCATGGCTTCCCATGCCTTGGCCGACATCACCGGATGTCCAGTTTCGTCCGCTGCGGTGCGGGTGGCGTTCTCGTAGGCATCTTGGACAATCGACGCCTTGAGCCGTCCAAGCGCCTGTTCCCCGCCGCTGGCTTTAAGCTGGGCGACAACCTGCGAAAAAGCCTTGTCGCTCATGCCGTTGACCAAACGCTGTTCAACCGCGCGCCAGTTGTCCGCGTTCAGGAAATTGCCGTTCGCGTCCCGCTTGATCAGGTTGGCAACGCCCGCCGGGTCGTCGTAGGCTTCAGCCCACTGCCGGTGCGCCGCGCGGGCTTGGCGATAAGCAGGCCCAGCCTTGTCGAATTGGTCCAGACTTTCCGACAGCGCGCCCTTGAGGTCGCCAACCATATGATTGACCCCGCCGCCCATCGGGTCATAGGCAGCGTTTACCGCCTTGGTGAGCGTGTCGATTTCCTCAGGCGAGAACCTGCCGCCGTTCGCTTTAGACATGGCAGCGATCTGCGCGCGCAGGCCCTTGACCAGTTCCTTGCCCGCAGCCGTGGTCGGGGCCTTGTAGTCCGGACGGTCGAGTAGTTCCCGCACACCATCAATCGAAACCCGCTGATCGCCATCCAGCGCGCGGGCGTTCTCATAGGCTGCTGAAACTTTGGCTTTCGCCGCATCCGATGCCTTGGCGAGCGATTCCGCCGCAGTCTGGGCGGCGCTACCATCAGCAGGAACCCCGCCGTAATCTGCGACGGTTTGCTGCACGGTCTGGTGCAACGCGGCGTTGTTGTTCGCAGCCCGCGCGGCAAGAGCTTGGCCTTCCGGCGTGTTGAGTTTGGCGCCTTCCTTTTCCGCCTGCATCGCCGCACGGTCGCGGGTGCTGGTGGCAACGGTCGGTTCGCCGCCAACGTAGCGGATCGATGCTTCGTTCAAGGCGTGGTCGCCCTGCACGCCCTGAGCCTTCAGGCGTGCGACATCCTCCGCAACGGGCTGCGGGAGCCGGGTGGTTGCTTCGATGCCTGAGCGTGCTCCTGCGGCCTTCAGGTCGGCAGGATCGGCATGGAGGTTGGTTGTGTCCGTGACTTCGCCGGTCAACCCCTGTGACTGCGCCTGCGCGTCCTGCACAGCGACCTGTTCCGGGGTGAGTGCATTGCCCTGAGCATCTACAGCAGCCCCGCGCGGCAACGGGGCATCCGGCAGTGCAGTGTCGATCGGCGCAGCCTTGCGCGCCGCGACTTCATCCACCGCCTTTTGCCAAGCGGGTTGCAGGACTTCGCCGGCCTTGGTTTTCAGCGCCCCGGCGAGCTTTATGGCAGGCGGAAGAACGCGGTCGGCAGCGGCACCAAACGCAGGCGCCAAGGCCGCGCCCATCGCCACATTCTGGCCCACATTCTCGCCGCCAGAGGCTACGCCGCCGAACAGCCCGCCTTGGATTGACATATCGCCGTAACGGGCAAGGGCACCGCCAAGCTTGCCGCCCATACCGAGCGCCTGAAGTGGGCGAATTTCTGTCAGGGGAGCGCCCGCGACACCTTCGCCCACCAGATTACCGGCAGAGCGCATGTAGCCGTCCGGCGTGACGTAAAGGCTGTTTTGATACGGTGCCGAAACTTCACGCTGGATGCGGTCGAATTTGGAGACGGCGCCATCGGTCAAGCCAAGGGCATCAGTGCCCTTCAGCCCCCAGCGGGTGATGTCGTTCTGAAATGCGTTCCAGCCTTCAGGGATGCCCTGCGCAAGGTCGTGGACGCCGCCCGCAACGTTATCGAACAGCCCTACTTCTTGGGCGGGTCCTTGTAGTCCGGGTGGAAGATCAGCAGACCCAGCGCCACGAAGAACAGGATCGCCACCTTGGCTGCCAGGAACGCTAGGCCCAGCCACAGTTTGTGTAGGAACAGGGTCAGCATTCCCCTGCGTAGCATGATCCAATGCACTCAGGAAAGGATCATTCGGATCGCTCGCCTGTGTCGGATCGGGAGGGATTTGCCCTTGCTGAAGCTGCGCTGTGTTCTTGACGACGTAATCACGCGTTTCCTTCGGAGCAGACGCAAGCCAGTTGTCGCCGTGCGCCTTCAACGCCTTGTCAACGTTGCCCTCACCCCAATTGTAAGCCGCCCATGCCTTTGCTGGATCATTATAGCGGTTCAGCAGGACGTTCAGCTTCTCGCGCCCGACCCGCTCCAGTTCTGTCGGGCTGTTGTTGGCGGCAGGGCGGATGCCGTATCCCGGATCAGCGGCAGTGCCCGGCATCACCTGCATTGTGCCCATCGCGCCCTTAGGGGACACGGCGAGCGGATCGCCGCCGCTTTCCGCCTGCACGGTGATCCCAGTCATCGACGGCAGCAGCGGGTGGACCGGCGCAACCCCAGTGCCGCCAGCCTGCTTGTTCAGAACGTCAAGGAACGGATCGCCGCTCACTGCGGAAGCGCCCCGATCTGCTTCAAGGTCAGATATTTCTGGCGAAGCCGGGCGGCTTCAGGCTTAGACAGGCCGGCGACGTTTTGGGCAAACGCCTTCGGGCCCTGCGCCATCCATGTATAGACTCGCGGGTCGTAGTTCTGATTCCACGCATTGCGGAATGCCTGCACCGACTGTGGGCCATAGGTCTGCTGCCATGTCTGCGCCGCGCGGGCCATCCCGGCTTTTGCATTCTCAAACCCGACCATTTGCGGGATGATCGCCTTGAGGGCAGGTGCAGTCATTTCGCCATTCGGAGTGGCATGGACGGCCAGTGCAAGCCGGCTATCCGAACCCGACAAGCCGAGTTCCTGCGCGGTGCGGGCGCTATACTGCGCAGCCCACTTATTGAACTCCGCCCCATTGGTGACGGACTGAGGCGGTGCTACGCCCGGCGCGAAGGTCGCCAGCACGCCCTTAAAGCGGTTCGCAGCATCACTGCCGGGGCCAAGCAGCGTCTTGGGGTCACTGACAAGCTGGTCCATCTGGCGAAGTGCCAGCAGCCGGTTCGGGACATCCGCAGCGGAATCGGAAATTTGCTGGAACGCATTGGCGGAATTGGTGCCGACGACATTTGCCGCCGCGACAGCGCCTAACGGGGCCTGCGGACGGAGCGCGCCCCCCTGCCCGCCGTGGGCCGCGTCAAGTTCATTCGTGAACACCGGGTTGCCCTGAGCGTCGAAAGCAGTGATCGGCGTGTTTGCGGCTTTACCGGCTGTCTTGGCGCCCTCAGCGGCGGCGAAGGCTTGCGTAGCCCCCGGCGCCTGCTGATACCCGGTTGGCATCCCGTTCGGACCATAGACCGGGAATGCGCCTTCGATGTTCGGCGCATCGTAACCCAGAACCCGCGACGGGTCGTTCGGGTCGCGGATCGTGGAACCTGGGCGCCCGCTTATCGGGGCAATGTAGTTCTGCTTGGCAACCTGCGACTGCATGAGTTGCCGGCCAATCGGGCTGTTCGGATCGATGCCGGACTGCTGCAACAGCTTCGTGAAGTCCGCAGGCGCCGACGCGGCAATGCGGGCCTTCATGAACTCTTCCGGACTCATGGCGTAGTTCATGAAGTCCTGCTGCGGATTGCCAGACAGCGACATGGGATAAGAGCCCCCCGCTTGCGGTGAGACAGGCGGGGGGGAGGTGGCCGGGGAGGCGTCCGGCGCGGGAGGAGCAACAGGGGGCGACAGCGGGGCCGAAGCAGGAACCTGCGAACCACCAACAGCAGTCGGGTTGACCATGATCGGCCCCGCAGCAGATGCTGGATCACCTCCTTTCAGAGCAGTTGCGAGCGCGGTGGCTTGCGGAGTGCCGGCAGCCGCAGGCATACCGAACATCGGGCCGAGCCGCGAAGCCATCGCCTGGGACATCGCAACCGACTGCTTGTCGTTGCGCTTTTGCATCACCCGCGCAGCCAGAGCGTCCGCGAGTTTGGCCGCGCCTTGCGTCCACGAAATAGCGCCGCGCCCGCCGTCAATCGGCTGAAGCGACTGCCCCCTGAGCGCGTCGATCAAATCCTGCTGGCGCTGAACCTGTTGCTGCTGGACGGCGAGGTCCGGTGAAATCACCGTGGTGGGGTTCAGCAAGTATCCGGTGTTGGTGTTGGCCGGCATCAGACGAGCGCCGCGTAGTTCACGGCCATGAAGCCGCTAGGCATGGTGAACACCGCTCCGGGCTGAACTTTGCGCACATCTTGCGCCATGACGCCCACGCGCCACGTTGGATCAGTCCGATAGCGATAGCGATAGATCGGTAGGCCGGACCGCGAACGGCCAATTCGGCGAATGTCTCGCTTCAGTCGGCGGTCAGATGCTATCAGCGCGGCCGACCCGAGGCTGAAAAGCCCGTTCATCAGATTGTTGGAATTGGCGACCTGGGACTGATAATTCTGGTTAACCAAGCCCGCTACATCGGTCGAATTGGCATTAGAGCCCGGAACGGTCGGGAATGTCGGATTCTGAATCTGCGTGCCCGAACGCAGCGCCGAAAGCTGGTTCAGGGGCTGGTTCTTGATCGTCAGCGCATTTGCCAGCGCCTGCGCCTGCGAAGTCTGGCCGTTCTGAATCGCGGTGTTCTGCGCGACCCCGTAGGCTTGCGTCCGCTGGCGCCCAAGTTCCTCCTGAGCGCGGTTCCAAGCGTCCGTGCCTTCAATCACACCCTTGTTCGCCAGCGAAGCGTTCAGGTCGTTTTGCAGATTGCCGTATTGCGGATCGAGGTAAGACGCTTCCTTGGCATAATAGGCGTCCTGCGCCGCTTTGCCGCTAGCTGCGATGTCCGGCATGGGAGAATTGATCGTGCTGCCGATCTGGTCGGTCAGGCCCAAGCCGAGGTGCGCAATTGCAGTATTCTGCGCCTGTTGCGTCGAAAGCTGGTCCTGCGTCTGCGGGGTCAGGCTGACATCGGCGCGATAGTTCGGAGCGCCGGACGCATCAGTCCCGTTGGACGAATAGACCAAGTCGCCATACGGTGTGTATGTCGAGACGCGATTGAGCGCAGCGTTATATTGCGCAGTCTCCTTGTTGGACTGCGTTTGCGCGGCTGCGGTCTGGTATGGATCGGGGGGTGAAGGCGCTTTGCCCAATTGCTTCTCCATCGGTTTGACCAATGGAGGAGCGGGAACCGCTGCCATTCGCGGAGGTTTTACCAAACCCTCAGGCGCAAGTAAAGCCCAACCATGTCGGGGCCTCTTCCTTTAATAGGCCGAGGATTACCTCGTCCTGATCCCCCGCCCCGAACCGGATCACTCCCTCGCGTTTGAAGCCAATACCCTCATTGAAGCGGATCGCGCGCACATTCCTTGCCGGGATGATCGTTGTCACCCGTCTGCACCCCAACTGCTCGAATGGATAGCGCAGCAGTGCACGGATGCTACTTTTGGTCGCCCATTTCGGGGATGCTGCCGCGAAGGTGATCTGGCAATTTCGAAACGCCGGGACGTAATCATGCACGATCATCGCGGCGAGCATTTCCGAGCCGTTGGTAAGTCCGATTACCTCAGCTTGGGGCCAGACATAATCGTTGGGGACAGTGGTTATGCGCCGCGCAACCCAGCCCATTAGCCGGGGATCGCCCGCGACGATGAACCTGCCGCCCTCGATGGGGTCTAGCCTAAAGGATGCCGCCGGGCTCAAATGTGAAGTCCGTTGCCGCCCACGACACCGACATGTCCTTGGTCAGCGAGGTCATATTGATCGTCGCCGCGAAGCCTACCCCACCAATCCAGTTCCAATTGCGGTTGGTCTGCTGACGCGAGCCCCATGACGATGTGTTCCATGCTGCCGTGTCCCAAATCGCTTGGGGCAGGCCATAAATCAGCGATGGCGACGATGCCCCTGCCACTTCGGAAAAATCCGTTGCGAGGCTCAGGCTGGGCTGGAACGTGGAATTTGCCGTTACCACCGGGCGAATAGCGGTGAACAGCTTCTGGCGACCCTCCGCGCCGAAATAATTGTAAGCTGGCGTTACCGTCGAGTAGATGCCCGCACCATCGTCGTTGTTGCCCGTCTCTGCCTTGTAGACCGCTGTGTCTCCGCCGAAATAAAGAGAATCGCGATAAAGCGCCCAGCACGATGCCGCGATGTTGACATACCGGCACCATTTGTTGGTCAGGGTGTTCATCACATACTGGACGTTATCGACGCTGCGCCCTTTGGGCACGTTGACGAATATTCGGTTCCCTGCCGGATAAAGCAGCACCTGCCAACCAAACGCATTGGACCATAGCGATTGGTCGTTGTTGATGAGCTGGGTGATCTTGAATGAGATGGCATCGGATTGGCTCTGCCGATCCGTCACCGCAGCCTTGGACATCGGGATAATGCCGTCCGTGGTGATCAGCAGGGTGTCATCACCGGCACGCTCATAGAACCTTTGCCCGATAGGGCGCCCAATGCGGAATTGCCCGACCTTGGACCATGTTGCCGCGTTCGACGGGTCGCTGCCGACATAGAGCAGCACTTCGCCCTGTGTGGAAATGAAGCCCACGTAAGTTGTGATGCTGACCGTTCCTGCCACCTGCCATGTTACCATCCCCGCCATCGAACCGCCGAGGATGTAGAGCGAGGAAAAGTCAATCGATGACGCGGCGCCACCGATGGAATTGAGCGGCAGATACCACACCCGGAAGCTGTTTTTCTCGATCAGCCAAACCCGGTTGGCATAGACCTGGATATCCTTCGCCAGCGCGGTATTGAAGCCAGTCACCGCCGGGAATGTTCCGTCATTCTCGTAACCGAATGTGGTTCCATTGTAGACGCGCATCTTGTCGGCGCCGTTGACCGCCAGCAGGAACTGCCCGCCAATCGTGCCGAAATTGACATACTGGAAGCGGGCATTCCCCAAGCCAGACACCACCGCAGCCCCAACCGCTCCGGGCGTGGTTGCGTCGTAAATCGCCGTTCCCGAGCAAGCGAACAGCTTGTTGGCCGTCGCGGCATTGTAGGGCATCAGCGTTTCGACCGGGTTAGCAAAGCCCGTTACCGTCGCGGTGTAGCCGGGGCGGATCGAACAGGACGTGACGCCCGGCACCCAATTATCCATGACGATGGCGTCGGTCGCGGGCATATCCGCAATCGAGTCAATCGCGTTCAGACCGCCAGTCGGAGAGGGGATGCTGGCGGTTTGCGCCTTACGGGTGCGCGCGGCGGCTCTCATCGGCCAGGATAGTCCCCATCCTGAATCGAGCCCTTACCGAACGGATCGCGGTAGGTCTGGTTGTTCAGGGGGATATTCTTCATGCCGTAGGCGCGAGCAATTTCCTTGTCGCACGCATCAGCCCAAGCCTTCTTTTCCTCGCTGTAGTCGAGCCGCTTAGCAGCCAGCCAACGCCACTTGAGGCCCAACACCAGAATATCCTCTGGCAAAGCGAACGTGTCGGAATCCTCTGCCCATTTGCTCTGCGCCGTGCCGGTGGCAGAATTGCAGTAGCTGTTGGACTGGTATTCGACCGTCACCGTTTGCCCGGCGTTCGTGGTCGTCGGCGTGGGATCGAAATAAATCTGCCCTGCCCAAATCCGATACCGCATCCATGGCTGCGTGTTGATCAGGCCCGACTTGAGAAATTCCCAGTTCTGCGGCGACATCGGGCCAGCTACCGTCCACCGCATCGACGGGTTCCAGATGGTATCCGCGATGTAGGCGTTGAAGTCAGATGGGAAGCTGTAAGCAGCCTGTCCGTTTACCAGCGTGATCGTCTGGATTTTCTGAAGCTGCGGCCACTGGATCGGTGCTGCAACCTGTTCCCGGCCCTCACGATCTGCGAGGGCGAGAAGCTGCTTGACCTGTGTATCCGGCGACGAAAGCACAACGGTGGTGGTCGGCAAGCCTAGTTCAAGGCAGGCCTGGTTCACAAGGTCAAGCAGCGTGCTCATCAGGCGCTCAGCAGCGAACCCCAAAGGGTCGCAGAGAGCATGACGAACTGGGCGGACTTGTTGGCAGCAACCGAAAACGCGGCGTTGGTCGCGCCGTTGTTGATCGCGCCACCGGTCTGGGGATAGACCGACAGGGTATTGGCGCCGTTGTTGTAGACGCGGCAGACGTCGCCAGGCTGCGCAAAGCTGGGCAGGATGGCGCCAGTGGAAGCTGCAACCGTGGTAAACTGGCTGTTGGATGTCTGAAGCGCATAAGCATCAGACTGCCCCGTGCCGGTGGCGGTCAGACCCACCGATGTCCCGCCAATGATATACTGCGCAGCGCCGGCAGGAATGCCAGAGCCCATCACATTCTGCTTAAACGGCATCGTCAATATCCTTCTTGGGGCGACCGGGGCCGCGCGTGTTGGTGATGGATGCCTTCAGTTCATCCAACTGCCGCTGAAGGTCGGCATTGTCTGCTGCCAGCTTCGCTAGCGGGGCTTCCTGCCCCATCGCCTCAAGCCGGCCCTTGGCCTTGTCCCGTAGCGCGCGGCCACCATGCCCCAGCCCGTCCAGAGCGGCATCGGACACCGCCGCAAGCTGTTCCAGCGTATGGATGTTGATCGCCGCCAGTTCACGAACCTGCGAGGCGGTGACAATCGGCCATTCCTTGAGCGGAAAGCCATCAGCCACCGCGCGGGCGCCGGCCTGAAAGGCGTTCCACTGCCGCGTGAAGCGTTCGGGATCGGACGGGGCATCAGGCGTGCCGGTCATGCGGACGAGGCGGTCAACCACCTTGGTCTTGTCGCCGGGGATATACATGCGGATGAAGGTTTCGGTCTTGTAGACCGGCTTACCCTGCCGTTCCGACTCGAACTCCTGATACATGTCCTCGTTGCGAAATTCGACGTAAAGCCCGGCATCGCTGCCGTATGCCACGCCGCGAATATCGCCGGTTCCGACAATCTGACCCTCTGCAAGTGCGGGACCATCAAACATGGGATTGCTCCAAAACTTGGGGGGGATTGGGGGATGTAACACCACGCACTCCCCCGAATGCGCGGTGCTACCCTTGGTGTTACGTGATGGCGCCCTGACAGAACGGACGGCCCAGCGAATAGACAGCCTGCGTCGAGGTCGCGACCACGTTGCCGACAGTCGCGCCATTCGCAGTGCCCGCTACAGCGCCCAGCACCTGCTTGCCAGCAGCCGCAGCGGTCTTGACCGTCGCAGTGGCGCTGAAGAAGGCCGAGTCACCAGCGGCGACCGTGCCCGAGCAGTTCACCAGCGCGTTGCCGCTGATCTGGAACCAACCGCCCTGAGTGGACGAAGGGGTCGAGATTGCGACAGCAAGCGGGATGCCGGTGTTGGCAGTGCCAGCCCAACGGGTGGTTGCACCCGTCACGCCGTTATACGAAACCACATCACCAACCGCGAGGGACGCAACGCCCTTCAGGAAGATGAAGCGGCCACCACCGAGCGACGGGTCGAAGCCATCGATTTCGACCCCATAGGTGGCGCCGGGGAAGCGGCCATTGACCGTGCCCGGCGAGGGATCGACATCGGTCAGGTTGACCATGCCGATCAGCGGAGAAGTTCCAATCCATGCCATGTTGATAACTCCCGATTAGGCCGTGAGGACGCCCTGAAGGAACCCGTTGGACAACGTGACGTTGCCCGCGAACCCGATCAGCTTGACCATGGCATCCTGATTGACCGACACCCGCTCGTCGCCAAGCGGTTCGAAATTCCGACCCGAGGCAGGGCGGAAATAGAGGTAATCGGTGTTCAGCATATACATGGTGTTGGACGGGGCGCCGCCGCCGTAACCGCCGTCGAGCACCACATCCGCGTCCATATACTTCAGGCTCTGGAAACCCGCAGTCGCTTCGTCGGTGGTGGTGATGCGCTGGATTGCCTGGAGGCTTTCCAGATACAGACGCCAGTAGTTGTTGTCCGCGATGATCAGGTCCGGCTTGTCCGCGCCGCGAACCAACTGCACATACAGGCGGTTCATGTAGCTCTGGATATTGGCTGAGGTCGCCGCCGCGCCGCCATTGGTGACGGACGAGAACGCCTTGTTGCGGAAGAACGAACCAACCGTGGTCGAACGGTCGATACCGCCAACGGTGCCGGTGGTCGGGGTGGTCGAAACGAGAAGCTGAAGGCCGCCGATCTGGCGCCCACCGTCCGCCGTGCCATCCGAATAGATGTCAAGGCTGATGTTGTTCTTCAGGGTTCGTTCGGCGTTGCCGATCCGCGAGGCCAGCAGGTCGATGATAGCCGCTTCGCCGCTGTTCTGGATCATTTCCAGACCGCTGATCGAAATGGCAACGGCAGCCTGGGCGTAGTTGTATTCCGCCGAGGTGAACACGTCCGAAGGCGAGATGTTCAGGGCCTCATACCCGGAATAGCGCTTGTAGGTGCCGTTCTCCGCGTATTCGATTTCCTGCACGATGGTGCGACCGCCGTTGACCATCTTGCGCTTGCCCTTGGCGGACAGGCGCTGAAGCACGGCGTTGTTCTTGCTCACGTTGTCAGCCAGCTTCCCGGTGCGATTGCGCAGGGTCGTGGTGACGATTTCATTCATCGTCGAAGAGGGGTTGGTGAGTGCCATGATGGCTTACTCCTAGATGCGGCCCGAAGCCGCGTGGATGGCTTGGCGAATGTCATCTTCCAATGACCCGGCGCTACTCGGACTGGAGGCGGGAACCACGGTTCCGGGTGCGCCTGTGACCGATACGCTTGCCGCTTTGGCCCGTTGGGCGGCGGCTTTCTGCTGTTGGGAGCGTTGGCTTTCCTCTGCGGCCGTCTTGGCCGCGAGTTGAAGCACGCGAGTTTCGGGATCAGCGTGGACAGCCATATCGTAGGCTTGTTCCAGCGTCTGAGCCGCCCCACTCGACAGGAGAGAAGCCATCATTGGGCTTACTCTGTCGAAATAGACGTTCTCAGGCTTGGACCTGAAGTCCTCGATCTGCTGTTCCAAGGAACGCTGTTCCTCGAATTGCTTGGCCTGCATAGCAGAACTTTGCTCGCGTTCCAAGCGGTCAAGGCGCTGCTGCAAAGTCTCAAGTCGCGGGTCGGTTGGTGCGACATCCATTGCCACACCATCAAGCTGAATCCCGTAGTCAGCCGCCGCCTTCAGGAACAAGGCTTTGCGCTGTTCGGGCGGTGCGGTGCGTAGCGCGTAATCAGTCTTGACCAGATAATCGACCGCCTGAAGTGGTTCTGCGCCCAGCGAGCGGATGAACCCTTCAAACGGGGCGACGACTTCCTTGACCTTTTTGCCGAAATTGCGGTCCTCGTCGTATTTGGTCAACTGCTGGTGAAATTCGCGCTCACGTTCGTGCAGTTCCTGGCGCACTTCGGAGGGCAGCTCCCCCCACTTCTCGCGAATGGCCTTCTTCGCATAGTTCGGGGGCACGCCATAGCGATCCGGGATAACCGGCGCTTCCTCTGCCGGGGCGTCCGTGGCCGCTTCAGGCTCCGGCGCATCTTCCTTGGCCTTGAATTTGCCGTCAGGGGCGCGCTCAGGGCCTTTGTCGTCCTCTGCGGGCGTTTCCACCACTTCTTCAGCGGCAGGCTCAGGCGCGTGCGCAGCCAGTGCAGCGGCAAGGTCTTCCTCGATAGTGGTTTCGGCGTTGTCGGGGGTCACAGCCTTATGCCTTTCTGGTCGATAACCTGTTTGATCTGGTGGCCGATCTCGCGGTCGCTGATTGTCACCTCCCGCCGCTGCGGCATTTCGTTGCCGACCTCGACGTATCCGTTGCGCTTGAGGTATTCGCGATGCTGGGAACGACTGGTGATGACCGGGGCTTTCCCCGTCGCGATGTCAGTGCCCATCGCTTGGTATTCAGGAATGTCGCTCACCACGAAAAGCCGGGTGGTCGGCAGCCAAACGTGTTCCATCCGGCCATCGCAGCACACAGGGGCATTGGCTGCGATGGCACTGGACGGCGCGACGAATTCCTGCACGTTGCCGCAGCGGGGGCATTTGGCGTCATAGAGCGGCATCAGTCACCTGTGGCCTGATTGGCCGCGCTGATCTGTGCCGCGTCCACGGTTGCCCCGGCGGTGATCTCCGCGACCTCGATCTTGGTTCGGGCTTCTAGCAGCGCCTTGAACCGCTCGAACATGGCATCCTGTGCCATCTGTGCGGCATTGGCCTGCTGTTCGGCGTGCATCTGCACCGCCTGAAGCTGGGCGGCGTTCTGCGCCTGCTGCTGCGCCAGTTGCTGGGCTGCTGCGGCCTTCATCTGCTCAATCTGCTGCTGACTGTGCAGGCGCATGGCCTCAAGCTGCTGATCGCCCTGCAATGCGGCCTGTTTGACCTGCAAATCACCCTGGACCTTTGCCATTGCCGGGTCGGGTTGTGCCGGCGGGGGATTCTTCGCCGCCTTCTCCAAGTCCTCGACGGTCTTGTTGATCAGGCTTTCAAGCTGGCGACCAACCCGCCACTTGCGGACGCCAAATTCCAGCATCGCGCCGGCCAATGGGGCAAGCGTCGGGGGGACGCCTTCCGCCGCCTTGATGAACCCGCCAACCGCCTGAAGGAACGCCATGGCCTGATCGCGGTCTTGCGCCGCATCCATTTCGATGGTGCTATCCGTCTCGATGTCGATGCGGAAGCAGCGGTCAGGCTCAGACCGAAGCAGCGATAACACCTGTTCCCATGACGGATCGTCAAGCATTTGCTGGACATCATCCGGGATCGGCTGCGGCGGGGGCGGCTGCTGGCCCATCAACTGCGCCTGTTGCGCGGCAAGCTGCGGGGCCATCTTGACCTGCTGCTTTTCAGCCTCGGTCATCAACTGGACGCCCGACACCTGCTTGATCGTCTCATCCTGAAAATGCCGACAGATGACGTTGCCCATGATCTCGATGGTGTTGCGGGCGAACCGCTGCATCTCGCGCTGCTTTTCCGACAGGCGAAGCGTGATGTAGTTGTTCTTGATGTTCTGTGCCGTGGCCGTCTCGCTGGCCTTCGTCGCGCCCCGGATGATGTCGGACATCCCGGTAATCTCGTATAGGTCCTGCTTGACCTTCTCCCGTGCCTCGTAAAGCATCAGGAGCGTTTCAGCGATCTCCTTCATGGGCAACATTTCAACCGCGCCCTGAATGCCGCCCTTTTCCTGAAGTGCCGCCCAGCCATCGACCGGCAGCAACTGGTTTACCACGCCTTCATTGAGCAGCCGAGACAGGTTTTGCTGCGAGGCATCATAAACGCCTGCCGCCTTGATCGCCTTTTGCAGCGCCGAAATGCGCGCGGTCAGTTCGTCCAGTTCCTGCGCCTGGTCCTGATATTCCACGAAGTCAGGAACCGGGATCAGGCTTTCGTTCGCCAGCGTGGCATACACCGGCTCGGAGCAGGGGAAGAACTTGTCCAGACCGAGCGGGTCCTCGCGCTTGTCCAGAAAGCGCGGATGCGTCTTGGTCAGCCAGACCACTTCCCGGGTGTTCTTGTCCCACAGCTCATAGACCGTGGCCTTGCGCGCCGCGTCGGGCGCGTCCTTCATTTCCTTGTCCACATAATCGAGCGGGATGGTCAGATAATCAGCAAACCCGCGCTTCTTCATCTGCGCCCGGGTCATGTAGACCTTGCGCCAGACAAGATTCACCTCTTCCCACGTGCGGGCAACGCTGTGGCCGAAGTCCTTCCAGTGGACGTAATCCGAAGCGACTTCCTCCCATGTTATGACTTCGTTGGCATCATCTACGCCATCATTGTCATCGTCGCCCATGACCGAATCGTCGGTCAACTGCACCGGTTCAGGGGCGCCGGGGACCATCGTGGGCACGTAGCGGACCCATGCGATACCGCGTCCCACAAGCAGGTAATCCGTGCGCGCCTGCCGCATGGTCGATCCAAACGCGGTGGTCGCGACGTAGTAATCCAGACAGCGTTCCAGCACTTCCGAAGCGCACCGGCCAACCGGGTCTTTGTCCAAAAACCGCCGCTCAACCTCAGGCTTGGGGGTCTTGGCATAGATCGCGGGCTTGAGGGTTTCGACGTTCGCCCACAGGATGTTGTAGCGCAGCCGGGTCTGCTGCTGATCGCTGCGTTCGTCCAGATAACGCTTGATGATCTTTTTGGCCTGCGTCTCCCACTTGGACGCGGCCTTTTCATACGCCTTGATGGCGTCGAGATAGGGCTGCGTTTCAGCCGCCGGGGAGACAAGTTCGGTCATCAGTTGCCCTGACCGGTGCCAAGGATGAACTCGCCGCCCGTCGCCACTGCGATGTAGGACAGGCTGCCCCCGTCAATCGGCATACCAAGGCACTGCGTTGTGCCAGGGGGGCAGGCAGTCACCCCATCAGTCCATGTGTCTGCTGTCGGCAGCGCGATCGATGCTGCCCACTTGAAAAACAGCGTATCAGTCCCGCCGTTATAGGCGAAAATCTGGTCATTGCCCGCTGGCACAGTGGTGGTTTTGGTTGATCCAGTCGCGGTGAGGCGGCAGCACTTGCTGAACGTGAAACAATTTGCGGCAGACATCTCAAATCCTTTCGTAAGTCACAGGCGTGTCCACCTTCGGCCAGAAGATTTCGTTCGCCGTCATGTCGTGAAGGAAGCGCGGTTTCTGTTCGCGCGGCTCAGGCTTCATTTCCCGATAGGCCACGGCCATCATGCGAAAGGCGTCGGCGCCGTGGCTGGTCCAGTTGTGCAGCGGCTTGTCCTTGAACACCCGCCGTTCCGCATCCCATTCGCGCTGGTATTGGCGCAGGCACTCAATCCCCAGGTCGCAGCGGGTTTCATCGAACCACACGCGCGGGAACATCATGCGCGCAGCCTGCACGCCGTCCTGCACGCTCAGGGTGGGGACGATCTTGCCCCGGATGCCGTAGCTGTAGAGCTGCTCGACAATCGACCGGCCATTTGCCGCGAGGGTCTTTGGCCGGGCATCGTGCGGCAGCCAGTGATCGCCGTAGCGATAGGGCTTGGACAGGATCGTGCCGGCAATCGTCGGGATGTCCGCGCCACTGACTGAATGGTAATCGATGCAACGAACTTCGCCCCGGTGAACCTGAAAAAACCAGATCGCCGTGTCGTCCGACCAACCCAAATCCCATGCCGTATGGACGGGCAGGCTGTCATCATAGGGAATGTCGGCAATGCGGCCCTCGTCCAGAGCCCGGCGCATTTCGCTGCCGTAGAACGCGCCAAGGATCGCGGCGTCCCAATCGCAGAGGTATTCCTGCCGGAACAGGGCGTCGCCTGCCTCAAAGCCGTAATCGTCGTGGTAAGCCTTGCGCTCACTCTCGATAGATTCAGGGCTGAGCGCCTTGGTGTCGAATACGGTTAGCCGCTGGGCGAAAGCATCAGGATTGGCCAGTGCAGCGGTGAATGTCTGGAATGCGTGGTTCTTGCCGCGAGGCGTGGTGATGTAGGCTTGCCAGCCATTGTTCTCAGCCAGGATCGGGCGAAGATAGGCCCTCGCGGCGGGGTTCGCGAGGGCCCACTCCGAACAGACCACACCGGCGGGAGGTGAACCGACGAGGCTGTTGAAGTTGTCTGATCCGACGACTTGCCATGTGCTGCCGACCTTCAGTTTGATCAGCATTTCGTTTTCGCGCGTCGTCTCCCGCAGTTCGTGGGGGAATGCTTCGTCAATCCGGCGCTTACCTGTATGCGGGTTGATCGCCTCCCAAATCGCTTTGCGCGCCTGAGACGCCATCGGCAGCATATGCCAGTATGTGGCAGGGCGTTGATGGGCCGCAACACAACCCCAATGCAGGAACATTTCGTCCTTGCCCGCGCGCCGGTGCCAAAGGCATTCAGCGTGGCGCCCGCCGTTCTCCAGGTAACGCCAAAGCGGTTTCTGATATGGCCGGGGGCGCCAGTTGTTGTGCGGCAAAGTGATCGTTGTCACGCCTGATCGCCCAAGCGCAGGATGTTGACCGTCACACCGCCAGAGTGTTCAAGCTCCTGTTTGTCGCGCCACTCCCCACTCTTGCGGTTCTTCAGCCAGAAAATGGCAGCCGTTACGTCCGGCGCGACCTTGGCGCGATATGGCGCGTAGACGGGATTTTCCGCCCCGCCCGGCATGAAGATTTTTACCTCTTCCTGCTCGTAGCCAATTGCCCTTTGGTAAAGACTACGCTCGACCCGCTCATCCGCGACTTCCTTGCCTACCTTTAGGGCATCGCAAAATTCAGGGAAGTCATGCTTCCATCGGTGGATGGTCGCGACGTGGACCTCAAAGAAGTCTGCTAATTCCTGATCGGTTGCGCCGAGCAAAGCAAGCTTCGCAGCTTGCGCCGCATATTTCGGATCATATTTGGACGGACGGCCAGCCATGCTGGCTAGCCATTAGTCACACTTTCCGCCCGCTGTAACTATGACAAAAATCAGGCAAGCGAAATTCTTGGCAGCACCCTGAACACCGTCCTGATCGGCACATGCAGTTCGCGGGCGATGCGAGACTTGTTCACCCTCTGCCCGTGGCTTCGCATTTCGTCTGCCCGCGCCTGAATGCGTTGGCGCTGCTTTGCTGGTCTACCCCTGCCCATGATTTAGTCCCCGTCCTGAGTGTTCACTTGCCTGCCATCTTGAGCGCGTTGTCGATGATGGCGGGACTTGCGCCCTTCAATTCCCCTGCCTCCCAACGGGCACGAAGCTGGGCTCTGGTCTCACCTTTGGCGATGTAGCCAAGGGCTTTGCCGTTTGCTTCGCCGGGTTTCATGGGGTGGATTTCGGCGGTGCAGGGAGCGGTTGCCAATGCGTCGGCTCAAACTGTTCCCAAACGTCGTCGTCATCCATTCCGGCGCACCAGTCGCACCAGCCCATGCGGTCATCGAGCGCGTAGGGATCCACATGCCCCCAAAAGCCTACTGTGATTGATGCCGGGTAGTCCTCGGCGTGCGTCCAATTCAGCAGGAGGATGTTGGGGGAATGCCCATCCTCGCTAGTCTTCGGCGCGGTTTCGATTAGCTGCCAGTCGCTCATGCTACCGGGTTCCTCTGTCTGTGGTTGAAGCGTTGGCGTTCATGAACGGAAGCGATCTTCTTCGCCGTCAATGTGCCAGCGGTCGTGGCAAGGCTCGCAAAGCCCGACCAACTCAAAGAGAAATTCGTTCATGAAATGGCGGTAACTGAGGTGGTGGACTTCCTCGGCGGCCGCGTCTCCGCAACCTTCGCAAATCCCCTTGCAACGCTTGAGAACCTTGGCCCGGCGCGACGCCCATTCTGGCGAACGGAGGTATTCGCGGTATGAGTTTGTAAACCGGCCCCTCGCGGCAAACTGCTTACGGGCTAAGGCCAGCAGAATATCACGCCGCTGCTCTCCGCGTCGGGAATTGTATGTGTCCGCCCATTCTTCGCGAATGATTGGAAGGGATTCTACCCACTCCCTGTCCTTTTGAGACATAGCCGAACCGATGCGAGCGCCGCAAACCGTGCAGCCAAGTGAGACTTGCGTCCGGCCATCCGCGATCGGAACCCGCATAGGGATTTTGTTCGGGTGCTCGCATTCAGCGGCATAGAACTGCGCCATTGCCGCTTGGTATTCCGCATCTCGCTCGACAGGCAGAACGTTGCCAGTTTCAGGGTCTTTCACCCAAACCGGGCGGGCAACCTCATCTGAAAATTCGTCGTTCATGTTCCGAGTATCCCTGCGATTTGAGCTGATTGGCTGGCGGTCGATCCGGGACCAGCGCGGGCAAATTCGTTTTTCCGCTCGGATTCCTTGACCCAGGACGCCCGGAACCCCTGCCAGCCCTGCCCCACGCTCTCGGCCATCGCCTGTTCCAGCGTCCAACCCAGCTTTTCCGCCTCGGCCCGGAACGTGACCAGCACGGTTTCGCTAACCGGCGCGTCCTTGGCTTTCCGGTGGTCCAGAAAATCCAACCAGACCTGATCCGACACCTCGGCGGGCTTGGCAGGGCCAGCCTTACGCGCGCGGGATTTGTTATTACACGGGGGGGTG
>Ga0268264_10000290_pt1 | contig 84435 bp, 55 predicted proteins | sample KBSSwiS32_FD_190357 | JGI IMG/M metagenome (GOLD analysis project Ga0268264, IMG submission 190357) | Switchgrass rhizosphere microbial communities from Kellogg Biological Station, Michigan, USA - KBS Switchgrass S3-2 (SPAdes) (version 2) | ecosystem: Host-associated > Plants > Roots >... | reverse complement strand
CCGGCATCTCCTTCCGCAGCGGGAAGGAAATATCCTATGAATACCGCCTGAAGGGCCCGGACAGCAACTGGAACCGCATCACCAATAACAGCATTGAATTTCCCGGTCTGCCATTCGGCAATTATGCACTGGAAGTAAGGGCCATCGACAGGTGGGGGAAAAGAAGCGAACGTTCCAGGACGATATTCATCATGCATCCACCTCCCTTCTGGCTGGCCACATGGTTCATCTTATCCTCCTACGTATTAATGGCGTTGGCGGCAGGCGCCGGTGTCTATATCTTCCATCGCTACAGGCGTCAGAAAAGAGAAAAGGGCTACCAGCTGAAAAAAAGGGTGCAGGACCTGGAGATGATGGCGCTGCGTGCGCAGATGAACCCTCACTTTATCTTCAACTGCCTGTCATCCATTCAATATCACATCATGCATGCGGACGTGAAGAATGCCAGCGCCTACCTGCATAAGTTCTCCACCCTGATCCGGCAAACCCTTCAGAACAGCACGGCCCCCATGATCCTGCTGCGCGACGAGATCAAACTATTGCAGCTGTACCTTGACCTGGAAAAACTGCGCCTGGGCGATAGAATGGACTACCACATCGAAATTTCTCCGGACCTGGACCCTGGCCATCAGCTGATACCCACCATGATCATTCAGCCCTATGTGGAAAATGCGGTCAAGCACGGTATCAGCCCCCTGCAAGGCGTCAAGGGGATCCTGCTCGTCGAGTTTAAAATGTCCGGCAACTGCATTTGCTGCACCATCGACGATAATGGCCCGGGAATGGAGGCATCCAGGCATAACGCGGCCGGGGAAGAAGGTCACCGATCCATGGGAAGAAGTATTACGGAAAAAAGGATCAATACTTTAAATGCATTTCAAAAAGAAAAGATCCATATCTTAATAACTGACAAACGTTCGTCCGGAGATCCTGCCAATGGAACCCTGATTCAACTATTTTTTCCTATTTCAAGCACCTGACTATGGCTGCATCACGTGGTTCATTGCTCCTGACACTTATCCTCACCGGCCTCAACTGCTGCTGCCAGGAACTGTCCTACAGGCAATTCACCGTAAAGGACGGGCTGCCGGGCTCCATCGTTTATCAAAGTCTGCAGGACAGGAACGGGTTTATCTGGTTTGCCACGAACCAGGGCGTGAGCCGGTTTGACGGCAGGACATTCAGGAACTTTACCAAAGAGGACGGGCTGCCGGACAATGAGATCCTGAAGCTGTACCTCGATAAGCACGACAACCTCTGGTTCATATCGCTGGCAGGAATACCCTCCCTCCTATACAATAATTCCATCATCAGATTTGACAGCTTCACGGAAGCAAGATCTGTCTGTGAGGATGGATTGACGGACTCCATTGTAATAATGAACGGCCATACCAGTAAGCAATTGTACGGATATTCCCAGTCTGCCAACAAGCCTGGTAAATGGAATTTTGAATTCCACAGCTGCCCTGTCAAGGCTAATACGGACTATCTTGTATTAAGGGCATCTGCTCCCAAAAAGATAAATGTTTATTTTTCCGGTGTAACGCACGATTCGCCCCAGACAGTGGTCGTAAAAAGCCCGGACAAGGAAAGCCGATATTATATCAAGGCAAGCTCGTACTTTTCCTGGCTGGCCTTTGGATGGCCGCAATTCAGCTGTATTTCCAGCGATCAGAAAGGGGTGTTCTTCATAAGCCCGGATTCACTTTATTATGCAGACATCCACCAGTTCCGCCCATTGTTGGGCCTGAAAGACCTCGGACTGGATGAAAATGAAAGTGACGATGTCAACTCGCTGTTCAGCGAAAATGACTCTACGCTGTGGATCTGCACCAGGAGCAGAGGTTTACTGCGCATACAGCATCCGTTTGGTCCTGACAGGGTCATCCAGTCGTATTTTCAAAAAAGCTTTTGTACCTCTTTAATAAAAGACCGGGAAGACGGGTATTGGCTCACGACCCATAGCGATGGAGTCTACTATTTGCCCAACCTCTCTTTTTATTCGGTGTCCGGCTTTCCGGACCTGGCCACTAAGAGCGTCCTGTGTATCCGGCGCCTGGATAGCAGCAAAGTGGCGGCAGGATTTTCCGATGGCAATATATTGTTCGTCGATTATCGCCGGCTCAATAGCGGTGTACTCCCCGGATGGGGAACACAGAATAAGAACAACCGTATTAGGGATATAGGCCTGTTGGGCAGGCATGAAATGCTGGTGGGCGCCGATGCCGGGTTGTACCGCGTCCAAAAAAAGGATGGGGCCAGGAGGAAGTTATTCTCCCTGGCCATGAAGGAGTTTTATACTCCTTCTGACAGTAACATTTTGGCGGCAGCTCTCGGTGGCGTCTTTTTAATGACAGCGGACGGACGAGTGAAAAAAGAATTATTGCTAACCCGGGCTACCTGTATTACAGGATGGAATGAGAACTATTATTATTGGGGCAGCCTGCAGGGCGTGCATCTCACCAGGGGAGATTCCACCACTAACCTGGGTGATAAAATTCCAGCACTTGCCGGCGCCATCAACCACATCGATATAGCCCCCGACTCATCCCTCTGGGTTTCCACCGGGCAGGGCATCGTGATCCTGAAAGACGGTAGGCCGGTGCAACTCACCAGGGAGCAAGGCCTGCCAAGTAACCTATGCAAACATGTTTCTTTTAATGACAGCACCTGTTGGGTTTCGACAGATAAAGGCATCTGCAGGATCGATTATCGCTGGGACCACGGACAGCTGGCGTATACACCGTCAAATATCACGGAAGAGGATGGCCTTACGGCCAGCGACGTGAATCAGACCGTTGCCGCGGGCAAGTATATCTGGGCAGCTACAGCTAGGGGCATTTCATTCTTTTCAAAGAGCTACGTCAGCCATTCCACCTGGCTGCCCTTGATCAATATCACCCGTATCGTGGCAGGCAACTCGACCCTGGCCCTGCGGGACACCATTTCCCTCGGCCCTAAAAAAACCAGGTTGCTGGTGGAGCTGTCCGGCATTTCCTTCCGCAGCGGGAAGGAAATGTCCTATGAATACCGCCTGAAGGGCCCGGACAGCAACTGGAACCGCATCACCAATAACAGCATTGAATTTCCCGACCTGCCATTCGGAAATTATGCGCTGGAAGTCAGGGCCATCGACAGGTGGGGGAAAAGTAGCGAACGTTCCAGGACGATCTTCATTATGCATCCGCCCCCCTTCTGGCTGGCCACCTGGTTCATTTTGTCTTCCTACCTTCTCATGGCATTGGCGGCAGGCGCCGGCGTCTATATTTTCCATCGCTACAGGCGTCAGAAAAGAGAAAAGGACTATCAGTTGAAAAAAAAGATGCAGGACCTCGAGATGATGGCGCTGCGGGCGCAGATGAATCCCCATTTCATATTCAATTGCCTGACGTCCATTCAATATCATATCATGCATGCGGATACCAGGAGCGCCAGCACCTACCTGCATAAGTTCTCTACCCTGATCCGGAAGACGCTGCAGAGCAGCACTGCCTCCATGATCACACTGCGCGAGGAGATCCTGCTGCTGGAACTTTATCTCGACCTGGAAAAATTACGGCTGGGCGAGAGGATGGACTACGCGATCGAGCTTTCCCCTGATCTGGAACCCGGCGATCAGATGATCCCTTCCATGATCGTACAACCATATGTCGAAAATGCGGTCAAGCACGGCATCAACCCCCTGCAAGGCGTCAAAGGGATGGTGCTCGTGGGGTTTAAAAAAATCGACAATTGCATTTGCTGCACCATCGAAGACAATGGCCCGGGAATGGACGCATCGGGGCATAACGCGTCCGGGCAAGAAGGCCACCAATCCATGGGGAAAAGTATTACGGAAAAAAGAATCCTCACTTTAAATGCATTACAAAAAGAAAAGATTCATATCTTAATAACCGACAAACGCTCGTCCGGATATCCTACCAACGGAACCTTGATACAATTATTTTTTCCTATTTAAGAAACCTTACTATGGCCATCAACACGATTATCATCGAAGATGAAGAAAAATGCGTATATGTATTACAGGAGCTGATCAAGGAATTTGCCGCGGAATGTAACATTTGCGGCACGGCCAGCCATGTTGACAATGCTGTCCGGCTGATAGAAGAAGTTCAGCCGCAAGTTGTTTTCATCGATATCCGTATTGCCGACGGCACGGGCTTTGACGTTTTGCGCAAGCTCTCTTCCCATAATTTCGAGCTGATCTTTGTCACAGCCTATGACAGCTACGCCCTGGAAGCCATCAAACATGCCGCCATCGACTACCTGCTAAAACCCATCGGCATTCCCGAATTCGAGTCGGCAGTAGAAAGACTGCGGAAAAGACTGGCGGAAAAGGTGCAATACAATACGGTGGAATCCCTGCTAAAAAAACTGATTCAACAGGCAGGGCAGGAAAAAATAGCCATCCCCATGGCTACCGGCTTTGATTTCATCAGCCTCAATGACATCCTCTGGTGCAAGTCGGACGGCATGTATACAACTTTTTATCTTTCCGATAAGTCCAAGGTAATTTCTTCCCGTAACCTCGGCATGTTCGAAGATCAACTGAGTCAAAACAACTTTTTCCGCATCCATCACAGCACTATGATCAATATGCGCTGGGTCAAACAATATGTAAAGGGTAAAGGAGGGTGTGTCGTCCTCACGGATGGTATGAAGCTACAGGTATCCCAGCGAAGGAAGGCGGAATTCATGGACAAGTTCCTGCCTAACGCCGGATAAGCATCCCCACCAGGTTCATCACTAAGTTGGCGGAGTTGCGGGCCGCGATGTGATAAAAGGATTCCATATCCATATGGGCATTGTTACCGGCTTTGTCGCTCATGCTGCGAATGACTACGAAGGGGACCTGCTGCTGCCGGCAGGCCTGTGCCACCGCGGCTCCTTCCATCTCTGTGGCGGAAGCCTGCAACTGTCTGTATAGTGCCGCCGTGGCGGCCTGGGACGAGATGAACTGGTCGCCGGTGACGATACGCCCCTGCACGATCCTGGGCATCACGCTGTCCTTCTCACTACCCGTCTTTTCCAGCTTCGTCGTCTTTGCCGCCGTCAGCGCCAGCTGTACAAGTCGTGTATCGCAGGGGAAATACAGGGGGTTTTGCTCATTCGTGACCGGGTTGCGCGTGCGCCAATGTTCCAGGCTATCCGGCAGCAGGGCGCCATAATCATGATAGCCGACTTCCGTACCGATGACCAGGTCGCCCGGCGATAAAGCCGGGTCCACCGCGCCGGCGATCCCCGTAAAAATAATTTCCGAGGGATGAAAATGTTCCAGCATCAGCGTGGTAGTGATGGCGGCGTTTACTTTGCCGATGCCGGAAAGGGCCACGACTACCTGGCGGCCTCTCAACAGTCCCTGTGTAAAATGGATCTGTTGTATGACGATCTCCTTCTTTTGCCGTACCTGGGTAAGCAATAAGGTGGTCTCGTCGCCAAATGCGCCCAGGATGCCGGTGACCTGGGCGCGCGCGCTGGTGAAGATGATGGATGTCAGTACGAATAAAAGAAAAAATTTAGATCTCATGTCATGCGAGTATTAATGCTAAAATGGCAAAAAGGTCTATCATCCACAATGCAGGACTGATCGTACGTCCTTTACCGGCCAGCACCTTCATAGCGGTCCAGCTAAGGAAACCCCAGGTGATCCCCTGTGTAATTGAATACGTAAATGGTATCAGCACCATAGCCAGAAAGGCGGGGATGGCTTCATCCAGCTGCAGCCAGTGGATCTTTATCACGGGACGGACCATGAATACACCCACCAGCACCAGGGCCGGCGCCGTTGCGATGGCCGGCACCGTGGACAGGAGCGGCGCTAAGAATAAGAAGGGCAGGAATAACAGCCCGGCTGTCACTGCCGTCAGCCCCCGCCGTCCTCCCGACTCGATGCCTACAGCCGACTCGATATACGCCGTGCCGGGACTGGAGCCCACAAGGCCGGCGAGTGCAGTGGCCACTGCATCCGTGATAAGGGAGCGTTGGATATGCTGAGGCTCACCGGATGCATCCAGCAGGTCAGCGGCTTCCGCCAGCCCCACAAAAGTGGAGAGGCTGTCGAACATATCCGTAAATACAAAAGCGAAGATGACGGGCGCCACGGACCATTTCAGGGAGTGCACCAGGTCCAGCCTGAACAGCAGGCTGAAATCCGGCGCGGCCACGATCCCCTGCCCGATGACCAATGTCTCCCCACCCCACCAGCGGCCCAGGGGCCAGGCCAGCAGGGTCGTGATGAGAATGCCCAGCAAGATCCCTCCTTTTACTTTCTTCAGGACCAGCCCGGCCATGATCAACAGTCCTGCCAGGAAGGTCAGCAAGGCCGGCGTCAGCCGTCCTATCCCTACGATAGTGGCGGGATTGGCGACGATGAAATGCGCATTCACCAGCCCGATAAGCGTAATAAAAAGGCCGATACCGGCGGCAATGGCATAACGCAATGGCCGGGGGATGGCGCGAACGATGTAGGTGCGTATGTTGAAGACCGATAAAAGCAGGAAAATAACACCGGACCAGAAGACGGCGCCCAATGCAACGGGCCAGGGAACTTTCATACCGATGACGGCCGAGAAAGTAAAGAAGGCGTTCAGCCCCATCCCGGGTGCGACCAGGATGGGATTGCGGGCGTACAATCCCATCATCAGGCTGCTGAAACAGGACACCAGCACCGTGGCGGTGAGCACGGCAGGAAAGGGCATCCCTGCCTGGCTGAGGATCGAGGGGTTGACAACGATGATATAGCTGGCGGCCAGGAACGTGGAAATGCCGGCCAGGATCTCGGTGGAAGCTTTTGTAGGAGGAGTAGTACCAGTCATGCGGATGGTTGCGGCTAAAGATACAAAGTAATCAGATCACTCCGACCTCAGCTTCTTCACCGGGCTTTCCGTCGCCGCCCTGATGGCCTGAAAGCTAATGGTGACAATGGTCAGCACCACGGCCATGATACCTGCCATGATAAAGACGCCCGCCCCGATGCTGATGCGATAGTCATACTTGGCCAGCCAGCCATGCAGGAAACAGAAGGCGAGCGGCGATGCAATGACGCAGCTGATGACCACCAGCAGGAGAAAGTCTTTTGAAAGCAACATCCATACCTGGCCGACAGAAGCGCCGAGCACTTTCCGGATGCCGATCTCCTTTGTCCGCCGTTCAGCGACATAGGCGGCCAGGCCGAAGAGACCAAGGCAGGAGATGAAGATGGCGAGACCCGCGAACAATCCGGCCAGTTTTCCGATGAGCACTTCCAGCTTGAATTTTGCGGAATACTGCTCGTCAGCAAAAGCGTATTTGTATGGGAAGGCGGGATTATATTTATTAAAGATGGCCGTCGCCCGTGATATTGCCTCCTGCGTGCCCATGCGAGCGGAAAGGCGATATAATATGTTGCCCTGTTCCTCCGGGCTAAAAGCGAACATGGTCGGATCCGCGGCCGTGAAAGGAGATAGCATCAATGCATCTTTTACTACTCCTAACACCCTGAATGGCCTTTTACCAATGGTGACCACCTGACCCACCGGGTCTTTCAGCCTAAGCCGGCTGACGGCCGCCTCATTGAATATGACGTTGGTCGTATCGTTTACTTCAAACTCCCGGCCTTCTTTCATCGTCATGCCCATTGTCTTAAAATAATCCCCGCAGGCCTGGATCACCCCCATTTCCACTGTCTCGCCGGGAAGTTTACCGGGCCAGTTGTCCAGGTCCATATGCCAGGAGATATCGGTGGCGGGGCTGGAGGCGGAAGTGACGCTTTCCGCTACGCCTGTTTGCAGGAGCTCATTTTTAAGCGCGGTGAAATTTTTGTGAAGGTCCGGACTCGCCTCCGTCCGCACCAGCTTGTTCAGCTCATAGCCGCTGGGCCTGTCCTTCGCATATTGGATCTGCCTGTAGACGATGATCGTGCTGATGATGAAGGCGACAGAACAGGTGAACTGCAGCACTACCAGGATCTTCCTGGGCAGGGAAGCCGCCTTGCCGATCTGCATGTTGCCCTTTAATACTTTTATGGGCTGGAAAGAAGAAAGATAAAAGGCGGGTCTGCTGCCGGCGATCAAAGCCGTAATGACAACAAAGATCAATGCTGCTATCCAGAAAACGATGTTGGCATAAGGCATGGTGATCCTGCTGCCCGTCAACGTATTGAACGGCGGCAATGCCAGCTGTACCAGGACCAGTGAGAAAATAAAGGATATAAGTGTCAGAAAAAACGATTCCGTGAGGAACTGGATGATCAGGTCGATCCGTAGGGAGCCGATGGCTTTCCGCACCCCTACTTCCCTTGCTCTCCTTTCACTCCGGGCTGTAGTCAGGTTGATAAAATTGATGCATGCGATCAGCAGCACCAATATCCCGATGATGCTGAACATACGCACATATTCCAGGAAGCCCGCCTTGTCTTCACCGTTCTTATAGTTGGAATACAGATGCCACCGGAGCAGGGGCTGCAATGTGACGAATGATTTCATGGCATTCCTGCTGTCCTTCTCCGTGTGCTCGATATCGCGTATTTTCGAATAGACCTTGCCGTATTCCGTGCCCGGCTTCAACTTCACAAAAGTCTGGTAGCCATTGTTACCAAAGCTGCCCGTCCTGTTCTTCTTTATATCCGGCTGTGTCTGGTCCAGGTAGCTGAACGGAACAAGGAAGTTAAATGAAAAGGAGGAATTGGCCGGCAGGTCTTTCAATATGCCTGTGACCTTCAAATCGTGGCTGTTGTCAAAACGGACCATTTTGCCCATGGGATCATCCGGGCCGAAAAGGGCCGTTGCGGTGGATTGCGTAAGCACGATGGAATAAGCATCTGTCATCACGCTGGCTGCATTCCCTTTCAACAAGGGAAATGGGAACATCTTTAAAAAATCACCGCCCACCTGTCCGCCCGCCTGGTAAATTTTCCTGTCACCTGCCATCAGTCCATGATACCCCATCCAATCACTCTCGGCCACAAACTCGATCTCCGGCACCTCCCTGCGCAGCACTTCGCCCAGTTTCAACGAAGTGGACTGGAACGTCAGCGTATCTCCATTGCTGTCGAAATTCCGCTGAACACGATAGAGGCGCTCCGTATCCGGCAGGAACCTGTCATAGGAATACTGGTCGTATACCCACAGTCCGATCAGGAGCGCAACGCCCATGCCGATGGCCAGGCCGAAGATGTTGAGGGTGCTGTATCCGGGTGTACGGCGGATATTCCGCCAGGCTGTCTTCAGGTAGGTCCTTAGCATGGATGTCTTTGGCATGCAATTATAGGCGCCAATAAAATGCCGAATTTATAACCTACTGTCGGACAAAGCGCTAACTCAATAAAAACAGGGCCGGCTGTTCGGAATCGATACAATGGGTGTTCCACATTTTTACCGTATAATTTTCTTAGGACGGGGCGCATTGATCAATAATCTATATATTTATTATTCCTCCGTTTCAATTTTAAACCCCATCTTATGTCCATTAAAGTCGTGATGAGATCATTCGTATTCCTTGTGTGCCTGGCAGCGCACGTCGGCGTCAGTGCGCAAGGCACCCGCCTTTTGCGTCAACCCAACCTGGGTATCTCACAACTTGCGTTTGTGTATGGCGGTGATATCTGGGTGGTGGACAAGAACGGGGGGGAAGCAAGACGCATCACGAGCACGGCGGCCGTGGAAAGCGACCCGCATTTCTCACCGGACAACCGATGGATCGCCTTTACCTCCAATCGCTCCGGGGTGGCCGAAGTGTACATTGTCCCCACGGAAGGAGGTATCCCCACCAGGCTGACCTGGTACCCGGCGGGATCCAGCGCCCGCGGATGGACACCGGACGGGAAGAACATTATATATACCTCTGCGCGCGAAACGGCGCCGGTCGGGTATGCCCGGCTCTGGTCCGTACCGGTCACCGGCGGCCCATCCACCTTATTACCCGCCCCCTGGGGCTTTGACGCATCCATCTCGCCCGACGGTAAAAAAATAGCGCTGGATCGTGTAGGCCGGTGGGACAGCGAATGGCGGCATTACCGCGGAGGACAGAACACGCCGTTGCAGATCATGGACCTGGGCTCCCTGGCCGAACAAGCCTTGCCGAACGACCGGACGATGGACATTCACCCGGTGTGGATGAACGACAACATCTATTTTCTTTCCGACAGGGATTTTATTATGAATGTCTGGGCCTATAGCACAGGCAGCGCAGCGTTGAAACAGGTGACCCAATTTACAAAAGGAGATATCAAATGGCTTACGGGAAATGGTAAGGAACTGGCGTTTGAGCAAGGAGGTTATCTCTACCTGCTGGACCCCGCCACGGGCAAAAGCAAACAGATCGAGGTCACCGTGCATGGGGACTTCCCCTGGGCGGAATCGCATTGGGAGAATGTCACCACCCGCGTCAGCAACGCTTCCCTCTCCCCCACCGGCAAAAGGATCGTACTGGAGGCCAGGGGCGAGATCTTTACGGTACCGGTGGAGAACGGCAACCCCCGCAACCTTACCCAGAGCTCCGATGCAGCTGACCGGCTGCCGATGTGGTCACCCGATGGCCGGCAGATAGCCTGGTTCTCGGACAAGGACGGATCGTATGCATTATATCTTACAGACCAGGAAGGGAAAGAGGCTCCCCGCAAGATCTCCATCGGTGAATCCAAAATGGCCTGGGATCCTGCCTGGTCACCGGATGGCAAATACATTGCCTTCGTCGACAATGCCGTAAGGGTAAGGATCGTGGAGCTGGCCAGCGGCAAGATAAGTACGGCCGACGTGGGCGGCAGCAATATCGAGAGAGGCAACATGAATGTCAGCTGGTCACCCGACTCCAAATGGCTCGCTTATTCCAAAACGGCCCCCAATAATTTCCGGAGGATCACTGTCTGGTCGCTGGCGACAGGAAAAGCTACCGCGCTCAGCGATCCCATGGCGGACGCGATCGAGCCCGCATGGGACAAGGGCGGACGGCATCTGTATTTTCTGGCGAGCACGGATCTTGCATTGGGATCCGGCTGGGCCAATACCAGCGCTATACAGGCTAAGCCCACATTTGGCGCCTATGTTGCCGTGCTGCGTGCAAAAGATCCCGCGCCTTTCCCATTGAAAAGCGATGAAGAACCGGACAGCACCAAAAAGGCCGATGTCAAAAAAGATACGGCCGCTGCCAAAAAGAAAGATTCCACCGATGCAAAAGCGGTGATCATAGATCTTGAGAACCTGGACCGGAGGACTGTGGCCTTACCCATTCCCGTAGACGAATATGACCGGATGATCAGCGGGCCGAAAGGTACCGTATTCATCGGATCGGGCCAGACCCTGAGCAAATTCACCATGGAAAGCAAGAAGCTGGATGAATTTGCAAAAGGCATCTCCGCGGCCGCCGTTTCCGCCAACGGGGAAAAGATATTGCTGCGTATGGGAGGAAGCTGGAAAGTCGTCTCCACCGCCAAGCCACCCAGCCCGACAGAAGGCGCCGTGGCGATGAACATACGCATGGAACTGAACAGGCTGGAAGAATGGAAGCAGATCTATACAGAGGGATGGCGCTATGAGCGGGATTATTTTTACGATCCTTCGCATCACGGCAGGGACTGGCAGGATGTCTGGGATTATTATGCGCCGCAAATACCTTTTATCCGTCACCGTAGTGACCTTACCTATCTGCTCGATCAACTGGGAGGCGAACTGTCCGTTGGTCATAGCTTTGTCTTCGGCGGCGATTTCCCTGCGCTGGACACTTCCCGTACGGGTGTGCTGGGCGCCGACCTTGTACAAAAACAAGGCAGGTGGCAGATCAAAAGGATCTATACCACCGAAAGCTGGAACCCCACGCTGGCGGCGCCGCTGGCGCAGCCTGACCTGAAAGTGGCGGAAGGTGATTTCATCCTCTCCATTGACGGAAAGGAGCTGACGGCGGCTAAAGACCCCTATGAGCTGCTGGATGGCAGGGCTGGACAGCAAACAGTGCTCCTTGTCAATCACCAGCATTCCGCAGAAGGCGCATGGACCATCCGTGTCGAGCCTGTCCAGAATGAAAATGCGCTGCGTCAGCGCGCCTGGGTAGAGGATAACAGGAGAAAGGTGGATGAATTATCTCACGGCAAGCTGGGCTATGTATGGGTGCCCAATACGGGCGGCGGCGGCTTTGTCAGCTTCAATCGCTATTTCTTTGCACAGCAGGATAAGGAAGGCGCCGTCATCGATGAAAGGTTCAATGGAGGCGGATCGCTGGATGACTATATGGTGGACCTGATGATACGACGGCTACGTGCGGCTATCACCAATGAAGTGCCGGGCGGGAAGGCCTACCGCCTGCCGGCGGGTATCCTGGGACCAAAAGTGCTATTGATCAATGAGCTGGCCGGTTCCGGCGGGGACTTCTTCCCGTGGGCATTCAGACATCAGAAAGTGGGGCCGCTGATCGGTGCCCGCACCTGGGGAGGGCTGGTAAAGTCTTCCGTTCATTATGCTTTTGTGGACGGTGGAGCGATGACGGCTCCCGATAATGCCGTGTTCGATCCGATACAACATAAATGGATAGGCGAAAACGAAGGGATCGCTCCCGACATCGAACAGCGGCTGGATGCAGTATCTCTTTCCAAAGGCGTCGATCCCCAGCTGGCCAAAGCCGTACAGGAATGTCTGCGTTTGCTGGAACAGGAGCCGGCCCCATCAGTGGAGCATCCGCCTTATTCAACGCCGGCTAAGAAGAAATAGCGCTGTGCCTGTAAGGCATGACGGGGATATTATTTTTCTCCATCTGTAATTTTGCCCAGCCGCTCAGCAGCTCGATCGCAGGGACGAGCTCCCTGCCGCTGTCGTCCAGGCTGTATTCCACCCGTGGAGGCACTTCGAGGTAAACGTGTCTTTTTATCAGCTGATCGCCCTCCAGCTCACGGAGGGCCTGGGTCAGCATTTTAGGAGTGATATCCGGCAAATGCCGCTTCAGCTCCCCATACCTTTTTGTGCCGTCGTACAGATGCCAGAGGATGCGGGCCTTATACTTCCCTCCGATCCTTTGAAAAGCATAATCCACGCTGCATTGCTCCGGCCGGGTCGTGGTGTTTTGTAACTTCTCTCTTTTTATTGTATTGGTTTTCAACATTAGTATCCTTTTAGTCTGTAGATCACTCTTTGGTGCATACTTGTTATAAAGATACAAAGTAAATAATTTTGACGCTCTAAAATTGGAATTATGCAAGCAATCGTGTTTAATCGGACCGGCGTACCCGAAGAAGTACTAACGGTCATTGAGAAAGAGATACCCGTTCCTGCGGAGGGCGAAGTACTGGTAAAGATGCTGGCGAGCCCGGTCAACCCGGCCGACACTTTCTTTATCCGGGGCACCTATCGCTTCCAGCCCGAATTCCCCGACCAGACGGCGGGCTTTGAAGGCGCGGGTATTGTAGAGCGTGTGGGCAAAGGGGTTAGGATCGCCGCCGGTTCATTGGTGGCTTTCTTTCACCGGAGAGCCTGGGCGGAATATGCGGTGGCGCCGGCTGCGGAGCTGACCGTGCTGCCCGGAAACTTCCCTGTGGAAAAAGCGGCGCAGTTCAGCCTCAATCCGTTCACTGCCTGGGGATTGCTGGAGGCGGCCCAGCCCGTTGCCGGCGAATGGATGCTGCTGACGGGCGCCAATTCCTCCGTATCACAGATCGTCATACAGCTGGCACATAAGAAAGGAGTCCGGATCATCGCGCTGGTGCGTGACCTGGCGCAGGCCGATGGGTTGCGTGCCTTAGGCGCAGATGAAGTATTGGATATAGACGACTCCGGTCTGGTTCAGCGCGTGCAGGAACTGACAGGCGGCAAAGGCTTTAACGTGGCGCTGGATGCCATAGGCGGCGCCATCGGCACAAAGATCTTCGAGCATATTGCTCCTTTTGGGAGGTTTGTCCTGTATGGGTCGATGAAAAAGGAACCGGCGCAGTATTTTAATGCGCAGATGGTGTACAAGAATCTTCTGGTAAAGGGTTTCGGCGTACGGGCTTATCTGAATGACCAGTCCGCCCCGCAGCGTGCCGCAATGATCCAGGGACTGATCGAAGCCATCGGGGACCCGGCCTTTCAGATGCCCATAGCGCAATCGTATGGGTTGAGCCAATTCAGGGAAGCGATCCGGGAAAATGACCGGCGCGGACGCGACGGGAAAATTTTATTCAAGATCTTTTAAAAAATTCTCCGCTGATTGTCAGCAATAGTATACAATCAGTACCCTGGTCACCATCCGGTGCATACTTGTTTCGGATATACTTATACGGTAGCTTTGGCCTCAAATGAATTTCATGAAAGCGATCGTATTTGACAAGTCGGCGCTGCCAACCGAAGTGCTGCAGCTCCGTGAAGTAGAAAGGCCGCGCCCCGGAGCCGGAGAGGTCCTGGTAAAAATGTTGAGCGCGCCTATCAATCCCGGTGATTTCCTCTTTATCCAAAGTCTCTACCCCGACCCGAAAAAACCGTCCCTGCCCGGGCAGATAGCAGGCAACAGCGGTTCGGGGATCGTCGTGGAAAAGGGTGCCGGGACCAGCCTGGCGCCGGGTACGCTGGTGGACATCTATTATTACAACACCTGGGCCGAATATGCTGCCATCCCCGAGGAGTGGCTGATCCCGCTCCCCGGGGCTTATCCGCGCGAGAAGGCTGGTCAGTTAATGACCCTCATCACCGGATGGGACCTGGTGGAAGCATCGAAAGCAAGATCGGGGGATTGGGTGGTGATCACGGCGGGCAACTCCAGCAACGCTGTCATGGCCACGCAGATGGCGGCGCGCAAAGGTATCCGGGTCATCTCCATTGTCCGGAAAATGCCCGCAGGACTGGACTTGCGTGCCCTGGGCGCCGAAGCCGTCATCGATCTCTCCGTCACCGGGGATGCCATAAGTTCCCGCATCATGGAAATCACCGGCGGTAAAGGCGTCAATGCTGTCATCGAAGCGGTGGGAGGCCCCGTACTGACGGAGCTGGTGCATAGCGCCGGCCTCTACGCCAAAGTGATCATGTACGGCGGCCTGAGCGAGCAGCGCTTCCACCTGCACAATAACGAGTTCTATCTGAAGGGCCTTACCATCGAGTCCTATATTTATCGCTATTTCTTCACTCCGCCCGTGCCGGAAGAACGGGAGACTATCCAACAGATCATTGACCTCAGCAGTGATCCTTCCTTTATCATACCCGTCAGCGGACGATATGGGCTCGACGAGTATAAGACGGCGGTGCACAACAGTTTTTATTCCACCCCCGGCAGCACTTCGGGCAAAACGCTTTTCACCATTGGATAAATTACTTTTATGAACACAGGTTATTTCGGGTTCGAATTCGGGGAAATGGAGCTATTCGTGGTTACGGATGGACATGGCATGTTCAAACCCGCACAACCCATATTCGCGCCGGGTGTCGATGCCGCAGCGTTCGAGGAAGTTTTGCATCACAGCTTTCTGCCGGCCGGAGCGGTCGATATCGCATTCAATGTCCTGGTGATAAAGACAGGCAAGGACATTATTTTATTCGACACGGGCTGCGGCGCTAACTTCGGCCCGCAGGCAGGGAAGCTGCCGGAGCATCTTCGCGCAGCGGGTATCGATCCCTCGCAGGTCACCGCCATCATCATGACGCATGCGCATCCCGATCACATCGGCGGCTTTCTTGATGCGGCAGGCCGGGTCGTGTTCCCGGGGGCTTCGGTCTATGTCGCCGCGGCGGAATACGATTTCTGGACGGGTGAACATCCCGATATGTCCCGAAGCAGGTTTCCGGATCAGACAGTTGCAGCATCCTGGATAGCCCTGGCCCGGAAAGGATTTGCGGCCTATCGCGACCGGCTCCATTTCTTTCATGACGGCGATCAGCTCTTCGAAGGCATCCGGGCAAGGATCGTTCCCGGACACACGCCCGGGCATACTTTGTTCACGATCACTTCAGGAGGGGAATCGATCGTCCATATGGGTGATACGGCGCATGATCATGTGATCTTGCTGTCGCATCCGGAATGGGGGGTGGGCTTCGACACGGATTTTGAAAAGGCGGCACAGGCGCGGCGGATGATATTGGAAGAGCTGGCCGCCGGACGGCAGCGCATTTTCTCCTGTCATCTGCCCTGGCCGGGACTGGGGCATGTACGTGCTAAAGGGAACGGGTACGAGTGGGTGGTGCAGGCATTTGCGACAGTGTGAGTGACGCGTCGTCCGGGGTCGAAGGTGTGCGGCGCTACAGCCGGCGTTCCTCCTCCCGGATGGGCAGATCGTTGATGCTGGCGTAACGTTTGCGCATCAGCCCTTGCTCGTCAAACTCCCAATTCTCATTGCCATAGGCGCGAAACCATTGCCCTTCTTTATTATGATATTCATATTCGAAACGCACGGCAATCCGGTTGTCCGTAAAGGCCCATAATTCTTTTTTGAGCTTATAGCTCAGCTCTGTCTGCCATTTGCCGGTGAGGAAGCGAACGACCTCTTCACGGCCATTGATGAATTGGGAGCGGTTTCGCCATTCCGTGTCGATGGTGTATGCGAGGGATACCCTGTTGGGGTCCTGGCTGTTCCATGCGTCTTCCGCCATCTGGACTTTTTGGATGGCTGTTGCCAGCGTGAAAGGTGGTAAAGGATGTTTTTGTTCCATGACATCGAAGGTAGATGACATCACCTACAACCGATGGTATAATTCATAGGTTGTGTGGTAAATATCACAGCGGATTGCTCGTCAAAGGATCGATCACCGCCCTTACTTCGGAGATCGTATTGACGGGAAATTTTCCCAGCCTCGCATGCTCGCGGACCACTTCCTCACTTTCCGCAATATGGATGCAATAGATCTTATCCTCTGTGACGAAGGAGGTTATCCAGTGGTATGGTTTCCCTAATTTTTTGATGGCTTCGAGGGAGGCATGAGAGATCGCCTGTAGTTCTTCAGCTGTAAGATTGCCGGCGCCGGGAAGGATCCTTTCGACAACAAATTTCTTCATACAAATACTTTTAGGTCTACAATGGTTTGTCAGATATGGTCTGTCGCAAAGTTCGGGGCATCCCTCCTATCCGATGACAGAGGTATTCCCCATATAAAGCATCAACGTTCCCTATTTTAGGATCCCCAGGTGCTTGGCCTCCTGGACAGCCTTTAAACGGGAGCTTACATCCAGTTTGAATAGTATCGCTGATATATGATGATCGACTGTTTTAGCCGAGATGAATAGTTTGGTGGCGATCTCCTTGTTCTGCAGACCTTCCTTTAGCAATTGCAGGACCCCCAGCTCCCGTTCCGTCAACAGCGCAGGGTTGGACTGGGTGGACTTCCTGATACCCCGGGGAATACTCCTGATACCGGAGGTCCGCATTTCCCGTTTCAGTTTTTCATATACCGCATTGGCGCCCAGCTTCCTGACAGTCGTGAGCGCTTTTCCCTTATCCTCTTCAGACCCGGCGAATAAGGCCAGCGCCTGCTCATACGGACAGCCCAGCTGCTCCCATATGGCAACGGCTTTTGCAGCCGATGCGGGGTCAAGGAGCTGGTAGCCTTCGAATGGTTCGCGGACCGCTATGCACTGTTTTCTCGCTTTCAACAGCCAGAAAGCAAATTCGTTCATTTCGTATATGTCGCCGGGATGGCCGATCATCTCTATGGTGCAGTCGATAGCTTCTTTTTCGATGAAGACCTTGCCGGTCAGCCACTCGTATTCGAGGAAGGCTGCCAGGGCAGGGATGATCCTTTGCAGCTCCATGGTATCGAATGCCTTTTCTTTCGCCTCCATCAGCAGGGGAAGCACATTGGCGTCGCCGCCTCTCATTTTTATCCTGGCCATAACGGCCAGGGCGCCAATCTTGACGATGGCGGTCTGGCTTTCGTTCTTCAGCAGATTGCCGGCGATCCCGGCCGCCTCTTCCCAGCGGCCTGTCTCCATGAGCATCCTGGCCTTGGTCGCCTGCATGTAAGCCATCCATGAGCCCAGGTCCTTTTCTTCACAGTATTGGATACCCGCTTCCAATGCTTCTCCGGCTAATGCATACTCTTTCAGCACCACGTTCACGCTGCCGAGATTGGTATAGGCGCGGGCCACATGTTCGTGAAAAGAGTTTCTCAGCGCGATCTCCAGGCTTTGCCGCAGGATCCCGATGCCCTGCTGCCTGAACGAACCCATCTTCATTTGCATCGTGCCGATGTTGTTCAAAGCATGGGCCAGGGTTTCTTCATCCCCTAATTCCTTTGCAATGGCAATCGCTTTTTCACCCCAGGCCATACATTCTTCGGGCTGGTGGGCCATCATTTTCAGCTGGGACAGATTGCTGAATGTCATTGCCTTGACTGTGGAGGAAGGCTGATCCTTCAGCACTTCGATCGCCTGGAGGGCATACTTCTCCGCCTGTTTCCTGTTGCCGCTGAACCACCAGAGGCGGGAGAGGAAGCGCATACAGTTCCCCATTTTTTCGACATCGTTCCTTTCCGTCCAGATCCGTAAGGCTTTTGCCTGGTAAACGATGGCTTCTTTCACCCTGCCGGTGAGATAGCATTCGTAGGCATAGGGTTCATAAAATTCCAAAAGCTTGTCCTTATCGCTGCCCTGGTAATATTCAATGGCTGTGTAGTACAATTTGGACGCTTCTGTATGTGCGCCCAGGGCGGCGGCCTGTCTGGCTGCCATAGGCGCATACTGTATTACCACTTCATACTCGTTGGCATTCTTCGCGTGATGGATGATCCGCTCGGTCTCATTGTTTTGCTCAAAATTCTCCTGGAAAAGCTCCAGGATCCGCCGGTTGAGGTCAACTCTCAACAGCGGCGACAGCGAAACTTCGATGGTCCTTCTATATAGCTCATGCTTAAACCTGACCAGGCCGTCCCGCAGCAGGAGTATCTTCGCTTCCAGGCATGGTTCGATGGCCGCGGCATACGAAGGGTCCATCTTTACCAGGTATTTGAGCTCAAGGCCGGTGGGCAGCACCGATAGTACCTGCCATACCCGTTTTGATCTTTCATCCATCCTGTTGTATACGGACAGGATGGAATCTTTTACATTTTCAGGTACGCCAAGGCTGTAGCTGGCCAGGATCTCATTGACATAAAAAGGATTGCCGCCGGAAATACTGTATACATCCTCTCCCCTGTATCCCTTTTGCTCCGCCATCTTTTCCACTGCCTCCCGGGACAAGGGAGTAAGCTGCATCCGCGTAAAGGAATCGGGGGACAGCTGGCCCAGCACATTTCTCAATTGATTGAAAGAATTGACTTCATCGTCACGGTAGGTCAGGATGAAAAGACAATGAATGCGAGTGATACGTCTTGCCAGGAACTTTATAAAATCCAGCGTAGCCTCGTCGGCCCAGTGTACATCCTCGAAAACAATGAGCGAACGCTCCCTTTGGCTCGCCAATTCATGCAATACCCGGGTGAACAACCCTGCCCTGTCCGCCAGGTTTTCACTGTTGTTCGGAAGATCGCTGCCCATCTGCCAGACAATATCATACAATGGCGCCAGCGGCCTGGGAGTGAACAGGGCATCACAGGTTCCCAGGTAGATATTACACGCGTCTTTTTGCTCCTTACAAAAAGTCCTTATCAGGGAGGTTTTACCGATGCCTGCTTCACCGCTGACCAGCATACAATGCCCCTCGCTCTCAATGGCGTCAAACTTCGACTTTAGCAGGGACAGGAACCCGGCCCGTTCGATCAGTTCCATGATTTCTAATTGTAAAATGAGGTGGAGGTGCTGCTAAAATAGGTAAAATCCCCCATATCCAAGAGAAAAATAGCAAGTTCCTTTGTCTTGTAATTACCATTTCAATCATCTTTAATCATCGTTAAATCAAGCAATCATGAAGGTTTTATCTGGTCTTGCCGCACTTGCCGCTGTGGTTTTCTGTTCAACTGCCTTATCCGCTCAAACTAAGCATTATTATATAGACGTACACCATCTGGGCGCCGGGAAAGTGACCGCCGCAGCCGTTGCCGACGCCCATGCCAAGGACCTGGCAACAGAGAAAAAGTATGGCGTTCAATTCATTAAGTACTGGGTGGACGAAAGAGAGGGAGATGTCTATTGTCTTTCCTCCGCCTCCGACACCCAGTCCATTCGTAAGACCCATGGAGAGGCCCATGGGCTGTTGCCGGATGACATCTACATGGTCACGGCTGGAAAGGAAGCCGCTATCCAGGAAGGCAAGGATTTCTACCTGGACGTGCATGAGCTGGGGGCAGGGAAAGTTACAGCCCAGGACGTAGCGGGTGCGCATGCAAAGGATCTGGCCGTGCAAGGCAAGTACGGCGTGAATTTCATCAATTACTGGGTGGACGAGAAGGACGGTCGTGTAGTATGCCTCTCCCAGGCGCCGGACTCCAGCGCAGTGATCAATACGCATAAAGAGGCGCACGGACTGGTGCCTGTTTACATTGAAAAAGTGAAGCAGGGGCAATAGGAAATATTTTCTCATGTGTGTGTTGTCCTTCGGCCGTAGGTATAGACCTGCGGCTTTTTTTATTACATTTATTCCACAATCAGACTAAATCCTATAGTAATGAAGCATTTCCCCAAGCATCTTTTCTTTTTTTCTTTTGTTTTTTATTTTTCTGCGGCATATGCTCAACACCCTCTCGCTGAGGCCGGTTTCGGAGAAGGCATCGTTACAATAAATTTTTACGCGTTTGGTCCAAACGTTCCCGTCCCTGAAGATCCTGCCGCTGTGCTGCATACCATCCCCTTCAACTATTTCACTTACTATATTAAAGGGAACAGGATATTCAGGAATGATCGAGCCGACAGCAATTTGATCAATGTTCCATCCGCCGACACCTTCAATAATGAAAATGGAGCAACTGTTCAAATTACTAGGAGGATACAAGTAGCGCATCAAAGCTATCTGATCGATTGGGCGAATCGCAAGGCATATATATATTCAAAAGAAACGAAAGGAATGGTGGCCGAAAAAGATCTGGCAAAGGAGACATCAGAACTTTTCTACAGGGCGATGGACAGTAATCAGACAGTTATCACTTCTCTTGGAAAAGGCAACCCTCTTTACATTGCCGGCAGAAAATGTCTTAAGGGAAATGCCACGTCAAGGACCGGTGAAGCATTTACTTTTTATTATTCCGGAGACCCATTGAAAGTGCGTTCGCCGCTGAATGGATTTATGCCGGCGAACTTCCCCTATAATGTTATGAGGCTTGAAAGCATAACAGATTGGACAAATAGCGATGGGACACATTCTAAAGCGACCGCGGTCCTTCAAGTCAGGGAAATAGAAGAATGTCAATTGGCCGACAGTCTCTTTAATATTACTACTACCCCCTTCTCCCGGGACCGGCTGGCCGACAGGCTGGATTCACTGTTTGGCTCCTACCCTTCTTCCGGGGGGCCAGGATTCGTTGTGTCAATCGAAAAAAAAGGAACTGTACTGTACCGCAATGCTATTGGATGGGCGGACAAGGACTATCGGCTGGATACATCGAGCAATTTCCGTATGGCTTCCGTGACCAAGCAGTTCACGGCCATGGGGATCTTCCTCCTGGAAAAGGAAGGGCGGCTGGGCTTTGACGATCCGGTCGGCCGGTGGTTACCGGAATTGCCGGCCCGGGTCGGGCGATCGGTGTTGATCCGGCACCTGCTGACGCACAGCTCCGGACTCCCGGACTATGAATGGCTGATCCCTGACACTACGTCCCGCCAGGTATCGGATGCAGATGTATTGCGGCTGCTGGCCCCGCATGACTCGACATATTTCCCGCCGGGGACAAAGTTCCGTTACAGCAATTCAGGGTTCTGCCTGCTGGCGCTGATCATTGAACGCGCGGCGCATCAAAGTTTTGGTGCTTTTATGCGGGACAGGATATTTATGCCCCTGCATATGGATCACTCCACTGTATATGAAGCCGGACATTTCATCGATCATAGAGCGATGGGATATGCCAGGGACAGCGCAGGCAGCATCTTCCCTTCCGATCAAAGCATCACCAGCGCGACAAAGGGCGATGGAGGCGTATATACTTCATTGGTGGACTATTCCAGGTGGATGCGGGCCCTGCAGGAGGGGCGGCTGGTACGTCTGCCGGCTGTGCTGAAGCGTCTTCGCATGCCTATTGCCGGGATGGCGGACAGCTATTACGCCGGCGGCTGGTTCATGACGGGCACTTCTCCGTTGATCCTTTTTCATTCCGGCAGCACCTGCGGTTTTGCGAATTTTGTGATCCAGGTGCCGGGGGATGAGTGGAGTATCGTTTATTTTTCCAATCTGGCGGGAAACAGTGCGCCTTTCAGGGATATGGTTCGGATACTCCGGGAGGAAGTGGGTACGGATCTGTCAGGAGCATTCAGGCTGCGGGAGCTGACGAATTAGTCATACGCGACCCTACCTGTTTTGCTTCTTTTCCACCAGTGTCTCACCGCATTTGGGGCATTTGCCTTCTTTATCGAGCGCCACGCCGGGATGCATAGGACAGGTGTATGTCTTCGTCACCTCCGCTTTCATTTGTTCTTTCGGCGACAGATTCATTTTCCGTCCGCATTGGGGGCATTTAGCGGGATTATGGCTGGTGACGGCCAGATGGATGGGACAGTTGTAACGCCTTGTTTCACTGGCCTTCATTTGTTCTTTCGGGGTCAGGCTCAGGTCCATTCCACAGGTGGGGCATTTGCCGGGCTTGTTGCTGACGATATCGCTGTGCTTGGGACAGGTGTAAAATTTGGAATGCTTTACGGTATCTACCCTGCCCGCTTTCGTTTGTGCGAAAACAACAGGCGAAACGATGAAGGACGCAATGACCAGGATAAGTAGCTTTTTCATGATTTAAATTTAGATTAAAGCTACTTGCCCGGCGGCCGTTGGGTTATGACGCAGGTTATAAGTTGATATGAGTTTTGTCACCCTGATCGATATTTGCTTTCGCAAGGCTGTTGCCGGACATTACGCCGTCGCCGGGGCGGCCACAGGCTTAGAGCAGAGAAAGGCGCCGGAGAAGGCGAGAATGGTAAACAGCAAATTAAATATAATATGTACAGGATAAGGCATTCTTCCCAATACGCCGCCGCAGGAACAGGGTATGTTCGTATAGAAAAAATATAAGGTGCCGAGATATAAAGTGAACATCAGCATGAGGAAGCATGATAAATAAAAGCCCAGTTTGAGGGTCGCTTTAAATTGCAGCAGGATAACCGTCAAAAACTCCAGCCCCAGAATGCCAGGAGCGAGTATGGCATTGTTATAATTCACCAGCAACGGAGATTTAGCGATATCCGCCATAAAATCGGTATAAACCATCGCTTTTGCCGATGCCGCGTAGACAAACAGTATGCTGAGTGAATAACTTAGAATAGTAATGATCGTATTCCGCTTCATCTGTATTTGATCTTATAGCATAAAACATCCTTATTGAATGCAACATAGAGCCTGTCCCCTGACTTCTCCAACAACACCGCCCGGCGGCCTTCAAACAATGGAAGCTGCATACTTCTTTCGTATTGCCCGGTGATAGTAGAGTATATATCTATTACTGTCCCGGGAGGTTCGTTCTTCCCGGGTGAAGAGGCGAAAGAGAGCACGAATAAATGGGCGCTATCGGCTGCCGCAGCAATATTGATTATCCGGGACTTACTGGAAATGGTATATCCATGGCTTGCGGGAACGACGTTATTATGCGGCATCGTCTTGTCAATCGTAATTATTTTTGATATACTATTCCCGGCTTCGTCGTATTGAATGATCTCTGCATTATAATATGGGACGAAGAATTGCTTTTCCGACGACCTGTCTTTGAGAAAAAACCCGTCCGCGGAAATGCCGCCGTCGGCGTAATGCGTAAACGTATAAAGCGTGGTGTCGGCACCCCGGTTGTAATCCACTTTCTTAAGACTGGTCAGGCTGGTGGCATCATCTGTTGCCCGGATAAAAAAGTCAGCACTTCTGAAACATTTTTCCCCGCCCGCGAAATGGAGAGATTTGAAATAAAGACTGTCCTTCAGCGAATCCTTTGGATGAAATATATAGATCCTGTTCGTATTCGTATTTAAAAAATAAAAAGTGCCCGAGACCGGATCGATGTCAAATCCGCTGAGTATGCCGGATAAAAAAGACTGGGTATCAAACAGGGTATCTGTTTTATGATCTCCTTGGTTATATCGGTATAATTTCTTTAGTCCGTGAACATACCCATATAATAAGCCGCCTTCCGCTTTCATGGCGCTTACTGTTTCCGGGAACCGGATCGTATCTTCCGGGCTGGCATACATTCCGTCATAGTTCCTGGGAACATTGATCATCAGCTTCTCCGGATCCGACCTGAGGACGGATGCAAATATGAAGCATAATGCCCCGAACAGAATGACAGATGATATAATGATATTTTTTTTCATAGATTGAGACTAAAGCTGCTGTCGCAGCTTTAGTCTTTTACGCTTACGAATGTCCTTGTCCGGGATTATCGGCACGGGTGTTTAGCAGTAGGAACGGGGCCCAATAAAGTCACCCCATTTACTATTGCGCATACGCTTCCGGATTCATCGCAGCAACGTACTACTGCGTTTTTGTTGGCTTTTACCGTTGCGGCGATGCCAACACCCATGGACAAGACAAGGAAAAAGAGAAAGAACTTTTTCATAGATGAAGCTTTAATGTGATGAAATATGATCAAATGCAAATCAAAAGTACTGGGCGCAGGGAATACCGTAACGGCCATCTTCCCAATGGCGGGCCCTTATTTCCTTAAGGCAAGCTGACAGTCACTTTGATGGTACACGATGGCTCCGTCCATGTATGCTCTCTATTGATCAATCTATATACAACCCCAGCTTCCTTACCCTCGCCACGACCGCCCCCGTCGTCCTGTCGAACATTTTCGCCAGCTGCTTCATGGTCTTGCCGTCCTGGACCATCTCCATCAACATCTTATCATCATCCTTCGTCCAGGGAGCATACCCGCTTTTGCGCTCCTCCTTAGCTGCTTTCAGGTTGTACTTTTTCTCAGCCGCCTTTACAGTCCTGATCAGCTTCACAGTTCGCGCGCTCTTCTCCACCTCCGGAAATATATTCTCCGGAATATAGAGCACACTTTTTGCCCTGGTGATCGCCACGTACAGCAGGTTGATCTCTTCATATAATCTGGATGTGCCGGCGCCCTCTTCGGCGGCCACCTGGTCCAGGACCTTTGCTTCCGTAATAAAATCGTCGGCCAGCGTCACTTCATCGTATTCCATTCCTTTACACCGGTGCACTGTCGAAAAGATCATATCCGCCTTGTCCTTCTGATCATGATCCAGATGGCTTTCCTTCAATTTCTTAATATAGCCGGGGATCTTTTTGCCATATTCCTTTACGACCTCCACCAACATACGCAGCTGTGCATCGCCCGTATTTTCTATGTACTCATCCAGCTCGCCCATATCATTCATGGAGGCGATCATTTTGTCCCTCACCCTCTCTTTTTCTCCATTATAGAGGTTCAGCACATCATAAATGGATGCCCCTTCATTGGCGTAAGTGTAATTTTCGATCCGTCCTTCAAAATAAACAGACCCGATCTCCTTTTTCTCGATCAACAGCTCGATGGCTTTCACCAGCAGTCCTGTGTTGGTCCTTGCGATCACTGCCCTGGTTTTGACCCGCCCGGGCTTTCCGGCTCCCGTGATATTTATAGCCGACGGGATCTTTAAATGCCGCTTCCAACTGATGGTATTCCTGGCCAGTTGTGCGATGTCCTGGTCAAACCGGAAGCTGGCGCTCAGATCGAAAGATGGGTAATCCACCTTTTCCAGGGAATTCACAGCATACCGCCATCCATAGATCTGCTGATGGCTATCTCCTACTATTACCCTGGTCGCCTTCTGGGAAAGAAAAATATCCAGCATGGCCGCCGAAGCGTCCTGTCCCTCGTCGAACAGGATCGTGTCAAAAGAGAGTGCCGGCTTACTGAGCTGGAACTTCTTCAGGTAAAAGTCATGGATGATGGGGATCTCCCCTTTATTCATTTTATCAAGGAAAAGCCGGGTCTGATGGGATATCTCCGCTTTGAAGTTGATGGCAAACTGCCTGGCGGCGGGATCGCTGATCACGGCTTCGTAATCCAATTCCTGGACCTTCGCCTTATCGTTATTGCAGAAATACGCAACAAAGGCATTGATATGAGTAGCTAAAATATAGGCGGTGTGCTTACCGTCGAAATTATTCAGCCCCAGGATCTCGACTACCTCGGGTGTCTTATAGCCCTCACCTTTAATGGTATGATCGGATCCTTTGACCACGCGGGAAAAGGCCAATGAGTGAGCGGTTTCGATCCGTACATTGGAAACCCCTTTTTCACCAAATTTCCGTTCCGCCTCCAGCTTTACCGCTCTGTTAAAGGCGAGGTACAATATTTTCATCCCTGGCCGGGCCCTGGCGTATTCGAGGAGCGTCGTTGTTTTCCCGGAGCCGGCTACCGCATTTATTTTTATATTTCCAGTACTATTGACAATGGCCATTTGTTCCCTGGTCAGCATAATTCACAGATTTTTCTTTTTTACCCCTACGAGCACGCAAAAGTAAAAAATAAGCGATCATCGTCATCGGGCAAATTCCAACACGCCAGCAATAAACTCCGCCGGCTTTTCCTCCGCGATCCAATGTGCAGTCCCCGGGATGCGAAGGCCCGTAACATTGTCGGCCACCTCCTGCATCATCTCCTCCACCAGCGGGCCGGTGGTGCTCATCATTCCACCGACAGCCAGCACAGGGATCGTCAGCTTTCCATTGCGCTGCAGGGCATCGCGGTTGTCAGCGGCATCTTTATCAAAGGCACGATATAATTCGAATCCTGCACGCATGGCGCCTGGCGCCGAATAAGCAGCGACATAGATGTCCAGGTCAATATCAGCAATGGCAGAGGGATCAAAGACCCGGACATCGAAGAACGATTGGAGATATTGCCGTTCGCGGCCCGCTACCAGCATCTCCGCCACATCGCGGGCGCCGTGAAAGGCGAAGTGCCAGACCCTCGGATCGGTACGGATCTGATCGAATACTGCCGTTCCGGGCAGCGGCGCATCCATTATTACCAGGTGGGAGACGGCTGACCGGTATGCCTGTGCATAAGCGTAAGCAACCATCAGTCCGATGTCGTGACCTGCCATGATCACCGGTTGCCGGATCCCGAGATGCTCCCGCAGCAATTGATGGATGTCGCCGGCCATCGTCCGCTTATCATAGCCACTCTGGGGTCGCGACGAATGTCCGGCGCCGCGGTAGTCAGGCGCCACAACCCGGAAACCAGCGTTAACAAGTTGTGGAATAACCTGGTGCCATCCCCACCATGTTTGGGGAAATCCATGGAGCAGCACGATCGTGCGCTCGCCTTCTCCTGCAGTAATGTAGTGCAGCCGCACCTGCGGCCCGATGTCGGCCATGCCGTGTGTGATGATCATTTCAGTCGTTCCGGATAATGTTTTCATGCTGGTGTAACGCCAAAAAATAAAACTGGTTCACTTCAAATTCGGAACACGGTGTTGAAAAATTGAATAAAAAAATTTATATTTGATTAACACTGCTTATGAACTCTTCAGACTATTCCCATCGGTCAGATGATTTATTGTTGCTGCGTCAGATAGAGCAAAGCAGCAAGGAGGCGTTCAATGCATTGTATGAAAAATACTGGGAAAGGGCCTATTCGGATGCTTATAAACGCCTGAAAGAAACCGATCTGGCAAAAGACATCGTACAGGACATCTTCACGCATATCTGGCTTAACAGGACCACCCTCCATATAGAGAATTTTCCTGCCTATTTACACACTGCCATTCGTAACAAGGTCATCAAGTCGGCAGCCCGGCAAAACCTGATCCATCCATTTTTTGATGCCCTGGAAAGCCTGGCTGAAAAAAAACTGCAGGCCGACGCCGACGTGCTTTGGAAGGAATTCTTTCGTTCCTACGAGGCCCTTTTACAATCGCTGCCCACGAAACGACAGGCCATTTTCCGGCTCCATTACCATGAAGATCTTCCCACGAAAGATATTGCCGCGAAGCTGGGTCTTTCCAGGAAAACGGTTCAAAATCAGCTTGGTAAGGCGATTGAGAAGCTGCGGGTATCGTTAGCACATCTACTCTCTGCAGTATTAGTTCTGCTGTCCATGATCTTCAATTGACGTGCCTGCGGCACGGGTTTGGTTAGACTCTAACCTATTGTCCTTCGCGCGGCGATAAAAAAATTTTTTTACCGCCAGTGGGACATTCCCAAATTTCCGGGTCATACTTATAACCAAAAGCTCAGCAAACCAATGGACAAGCCTTATTTTATTGGATTGTTGCATAAATACCTTCACGGCACGTCAACAAAAGAAGAAGAGCAATTCATCATCAGCTATTACGACCTGTTCAGGGACGAACCGGAGGTGTTGGAACTATTAAGCCCGGAAAAAAAAGAAGCACTTAAAAAAGGTATGCAGAGCGCTATTTGGGATACTATATCGAAGGATGAGCTTCAGGACAGGAAAGTCCGGCCCATGACCAGAAGGCGGGTAATGGTCGCTGCCGCGGCCGTGCTGCTCATCGTATTCATCGGCGGCCTGTTCTTCAAAAGCGCTACGCCCGCTGCGAAGAAGGCGGAGCCCGCGATCAGCCCGGCAGTAGTGGAACTGAAAGAAAATCACCTGGTGGCCCTTCCTGACGGCAGCACAGTGGTGCTGTCTTATGGCAGCAAGCTGGATTATCCCTCTTCTTTCGAAGGCATGGCAAAACGGGAAGTATATCTGACAGGCCAGGCTTTTTTCGATATCCGGCACAATGCAGCCAGGTCTTTTATCGTGCACACCGGCAAATTGACGACCACGGTATTGGGCACCGCGTTCAATATAAAGGCCTACCCGGGAGATATGGATATTACGGTCACCGTCAAAAAAGGCGCGGTGCGGGTCAGTGATCAGCATAAGACCCTCGGCATCATCCGGCCGGATCAGCAAATTATTTACAACAAGCAAAAAGCCAACTCCATACAAAAAGAAGTAGCTGACAACAACTACCTCGATTGGAAACAAAGGGACCTGCTATTCGATAACCTGACGGTGGAAGAAGCTGCCCGGCTGCTGGAAGAAAGATTCAACGTCAAAATATCCATCAGCAGCCCCTCCATCAGGACCAGGCGCTTTACTACCACATTCCCCAGGAACGAAACGCTGGAAGAAGCATTGAAAAGCATTTGCGCGTTCAATGAGGCGGTGTTCAATTACGACAAAGAGAAGGCTGCTGTAATGATCAGTGACAGTGATAAATAAGTAAACCTACGGCTTAGTACAGAGCGGACCACAGGTCCGGACACACATACAAATAAAAAAACGCTTTGTCCCGAAGGCACTCGGTCCAAAGCGCATGTTTCAAATTTTACCTCGCTTGGGGCGGGATATTCATTACTTAAAACAACCAAAGCTATGATTTTTTATGAAAATCTAAAAACCAAACACATTTTGCGCATTGGGCTAGGAATAGCAGGGCTGCTGATCACCTCCGTTCAGCTGTTGATGGCCGGCTCGGTCAAAAGCCAGACCATCGACGAGGTACAGGTCACCATCGAGCTCAGGCACGTAACGCTCGTGCAGGCGTTCTCAAAAATAGAAGCGCAAAGCCCCTTCCATTTCATGTACCGGGACGAGGATATCAAGAATATCCGCAATCTCAACCTGGCCGCCGGCAAGCACACCGTGGCCGAATGTTTAAAACTATTGCTGGCCAATACTTCCCTGGTATTTCGCCAGATCGACAACCATATCCTCGTCAAACGGGAAAGTCAGCGTCCCCCCGCTGCCGCCAGCGCCCTTAATACCGTTGCTGCCGTCTACGACCGGGAGATCAAAGGCCAGGTGACCAATGCCCGCGGAGAACCGCTTGGGGGCGTCAGCATCACCCTGAAAGGCAGCGCCATCGGTACCTCTACCGACGCCGAAGGAAAGTTCTCGATCAATGTTCCCGAGAATGGCGTCCTGGTCTTCAGTATGGTGGGTTTTAAGACGATGGAGGCGCCGGTGAAAGGCAGAAATATCTTCAATATGCTGCTGGAAGATCAAACGCAGTCCCTGAACGAAGCCGTCGTAACGGCCCTGGGTATCAGAAAAGAGAAAAAGGCGCTGACCTATGCCGTGACGGAGATCAATGGCAGCGAGTTCACCCAGGCCAGGGAAAATAATCTTGGCAATGCCTTGTCGGGAAAAATAGCGGGCGTGAATGCGTCCAGCACGGCAACGGGCCCCGGTGGCTCGAGCCGTGTGATCATCAGGGGTAACGGGAGTCTCAGCGGGGACAACCAGCCCCTGTACATCGTAAATGGCGTCCCCATCAACAATGCTGTCCAGGGAACCGCTCCCGGCACCTATGGCGGCATAGACAGAGGGGATGGACTCGTCAGCATCAACCCGGATGACATCGAGACGATCTCCGTACTGAAAGGCGGTACGGCGGCGGCGCTTTACGGCTCAAGGGCCGCTAACGGGGTGATCCTGATAACGACGAAATCCGGCAAAGCACAGAAAGGCGTCGGCGTCGAATACAGTTCCACCTATACGCAGGAAAATCCCCTGGACATTCCAGATTGGCAATACGAATACGGGTCGGGCAGCAGGGGTGCAAAACCCACTTCAAAATCCGATGCCATCGCCAATGGCCGGATCTCCTGGGGAGCAAAGCTGGATGGCACGCCAGTGGTCAACCCGGACGGGGTGTCAAGGCCGTATAGCGCCCAAAAACATAATATCCGGAACTTCTATAACAATGGCACTACCTTTTCCAACACGCTGGCCATGACCGGTGGGAATGAAAATATAAATTTTCGTTTCTCCGTCTCCAATATGGAGAACAAGGGCATCGTCCCGAACTCTTCCCTCAACCGGAAGACATTCAATCTCAGCGTAAGCGCCAATCTCGCTAAAAAACTGATCTTCGAAGGAAGGGCCCAGTACAATATCGAGCAAAACCACAACCGCACCTATATCGCGGATTTTTCAAAGAACCCCAATGCAGCCGTAGGACTGGTCGCCACGAATATCGATGTCCGTACGCTGGCGCCGGGCTATGACGCGCAGGGATATGAAACGCCCTGGAGCGATTATGTTTTTGTGGTCAATCCCTATTTTGCCACGAGCAAGGTGAAGAACCAGGACGAACGCCGGCGGTTCATCGGCTCTTTCAGCACCCGGTATAACTTTACCGATTTTTTGTATGCACGCGCCCGCGTGGGAATAGACTATTTTAATATCAATGCTTATGATATAGAGCCGACGGGGCTGCTGTATAATCCTGACGGCAGTATGACCACCAGCCGGAGCACTACCTGGGAGACGAATGCGGAAGCGCTGCTGGGCTTCGATAAGAAGTTCGGTCAGTTTACGGTGAATGCCATCGCCGGCGGCAACCAGATGCATAATAAATTAAGCGGCATCGACATTTCCAGCGGCCTGTTCAATGTGCCTTTCACTTATTTCGTCACCAATGGAAAGAACCCGGTGTTCACGGAAAGCTACCGGGAGTCGGCCATCAATTCTCTCTTTGCCTCCGCCGACATTGCGTATAATAGTTACCTGTTCCTGAACCTCACAGGCCGCAAGGACTGGTTCTCTACTTTGGCAACGAGCAGCAATAACCTTTTCTATCCTTCGGCAGGGCTCAGCTTTATTTTTTCGGACATCTGGAAGTCCAGGCCTTCCTGGCTGAACTACGGTAAGGTCCGCGGCTCCTGGGCGCAGGTGGGCGGTGGAGCGCCCGATCCTTATGGGCTGAGCCTGGCGTATGTCGCGCCCTCCTCCTCGCATTTAGGGCAGCCGCTGATGAATATCTCCGGTAATACGATCCCTAATAGCGCATTGGAGCCTTATACTTCCACCACCGTCGAGCTGGGCGTCGAGCTGCGTGCATTAAACAGCCGTGTCGGGGCCGACATCACCTTGTATGACCGAACTACGACCAATGATATTGTAAGCGCTTCGGTCCCTTTGTCCTCCTCCTATACCAGCGTGTTGCTGAATGTAGGCAAGATGCGCAACAAGGGTATCGAGCTGCTGCTGACCGGGGCCCCCGTAAGATCCCTCAACGGGTTTAACTGGGATGTAAGCTTTAACATGGCCTACAATGACAACAAGGTGATCAAGATCGCGGATGGTCTCACCAGCCTGGCATTGCCGGGAGCCGAGGCCAGGACGGAAAATGGCTTTGTATACCATTTTGAGAACATGCCTTTCGGGATGATCTCGGGGTATAAGGCCAAACAGGACCTCAAAGGCAACACGGTCTACAGCAAGGACAATGGCCTGCCTATTCAAAGCGATTTCATGGCATTGGGCCGGGGCGTTCCTCCTTTGACGCTGGGCTTGTCCAATACATTCGGCTACAAGCATTTCACGCTAGGGTTCCTGGTGGACGCCAAATTCGGAGCGAAGATGTACACTTCCACCAATGCATATGGAACTTATTATGGACTGGATAAACGAACGGCAGCCGGTGGCGTTAGGGAGAGCGGCGTAGCAGTGAAGGGCGTCGACGAGGACGGCAACGCTTTCAGCCAGACCCTGGCGGCGCAGGACTATTACCAGGGGATCGCTTTCTCGCTGACAGATCAGTTCGTGTCGGACGCGGGATTTATAAAATTACGGCAGCTGACGCTGGGATATAATTTTCCCAAGGCCATCCTGTCGAAGACGCCCTTCCAATCCGCCAGCCTGTCGCTGGTGGCCCGCAACCTCCTGTTGCTGTACAGCCAGGTGAAGAATGTAGATCCGGAATCCAATTACAACACATCCAATGGACAGGGGCTGGAGAACTTCGGTGTTCCTCCTACCCGCAGCTATGGATTAAACTTAATGGTAAAGTTCTAAAAATAAAAATCATCATGAACTATATAACCAGAACAATAACAGCCGTCCTGTGCTCATCTTTCCTGTTTTCTTCCTGCGACAAGGGATTCAAAGACATGAACGTGAATCCCAATGCATATAATTCGCCGGTGATCGGCAGCCTTTTCTCCTACAACATCATAAAGACCGCGGGCAGCGATGACGACAACACGCTGTACCCGAATGACAAGCTTTCCGGCGCTATGATGCAATATTTTGCTTCCCTCAACCCTTATCAATGGACGGGGGATAAATACCTGGTCAAACCGGGCTATTCCGACGGGCTTTTCAACGCGGTATTCAATGTCGAGCTGAAAGAGAACGGACAGATACTTGACCTGACAAAGGATAAGCCGGACCTGATCAACCAATATGCTATTGCCCGGATCTGGCATGTCTATATCATGCATCGTGTGACGGACATGTACGGGAATGTTCCGTATTTCCAGGCCGGACAGGGATATATCAACGGGATCTACAAGCCGAAATACGACCTGCAATCGGATATCTATCCCGCCATGCTGAGCCTGCTGGACTCGGCGGCTAACGAGCTGGACCCGTCCAAACCGTCCTTTGGTGCGGCCGATTATCTTTATGGCGGGGACCCCGCGGCATGGAAACGTTTTGCCTATTCCCTGATGCTCAGACTGGGCATGCGCCTGACGAAGGTGGACGCAGCGATGGCTGAAACATGGGTTAAGAAGGCGATAGCCGGCGGTGTTATGCAAAGCAATGCGGATGTCGCGAAGCTGGACCATACCGATGGCAGCGAGCTCAATTTTTACTGGGATGGAGAAGAGCTCAGGGGCGGAGAGGGAGTACCTCCTTCAGCGAAGGGGCTGGGATATGGCAAAATGGGCCAGACCTTTGTAAACTACCTGAAGAACACCAGCGATCCGAGACTGCCCTTCTATATCACTTTATGGCCGGGCAATGCGGATCCGTCCCAATTACCCACCAGCACGCTGCCCGGTGTGCAGAAGGGCCTGCCCAACGGATATGACTACAGCTCCATCAAAACACTGATCCCGGGCTGGACGGACGATATGCTGGCCGAATATTCGGAGATCAATCTCAATACCATCGGCAGTAATTCAACACCCAGCATCTTCCAAAGCTATGCCGAGGTACAGTTCTACATGGCGGAAGCGGCCCTGCGCGGATGGGACCCCGGCGATCCTAAAACATATTATGAGAATGGCGTCAAGGCTTCCATGCAGATAGAGACCCTGTACCCGGGTGGAATGAGCATCCCTGACAATAAGATCAGTGATTACCTGACGGCCAATCCCTATACTGGCGGCACATTTGACCAGCAGATGCAGCAGATCCATACCCAACTCTGGGTCTCTCTTTTCATGAACAATATCGAAGTGTATGCCAACTGGCGTCGCACCGGCTACCCGGTGCTGGTACCTGTCAATTATCCGGGCAATGCCACCGGGGGCACCATTTCGCGGCGGCTGCCCTATCCCCAGTCGGAAGCGAGCCTTAATACGGACAATTATAAGGCGGCCGTACAGGCTCAGGGACCGGACCTTTTCACAACGAGGGTGTGGTGGGATAAGAATTAGACCATTCGTTGCAGTAAAACAGCAAAACCTGCAAAACTTAGTTGCAAATTTTTTGCAGGCTGGCCAATTAAAAATATATTTGAACAAATCAACTAACATGCGACGCAGAGATATCATCAAAAGGCTTTCCTTATTACCCCTGGCAGCCACGGCCGTTCCCTCCATTGCGGAGAGCTTGTCCTCACCCGGAGCTGCGGCGCAGGCAGCGCCAAAAGTCACCCGGGACCTTTTTGCAGAGCTGGGTGTCACAAAAGTGATCAACGCAGATGTCACCATGACATTTTTATCCGGGTCGCTAATGATGCCGGAAGTGCTGGAAGCGATCAATTCCACGGCCCATGATTTTGCCAACATGTTCGACTTACAGGATAAAGTGGGGGCGAAGATCGCTGAAATGCTGAAGGTAGAGGCGGCCATGGTGACTTCCGGTGCAGCCTGTGCGATCCTTTTAGGCACGGCGGCTTCCATTACAGGAACCGACAAGGATAAGATCCGGCAGATCCCGAACCTGCCCGGTCCCCGGCCCGAGGTCATCATGCAAAAGAGCCACCGGTATCTCTTCGACCAGGCGGTGACCACTACGGGGGCTAAGATCGTGGAAGTAGAAGGGCCTGACGAAATGGAAAAAGCATTTTCAGATCAGACAGTCATGGCGCTCTTCTTCAATGCGGCGGAAAAGCATAGCATCCCACATGAAACTTTTTTGTCTATCGCCAAAAAACATAAGGTCAATACCTTCCTGGATGCGGCCGCGGACGTTCCCCCGGTGGAAAACCTTTTCAAATTCCAGCAGATGGGCTTTGACCTGGTGACTTTCTCAGGCGGCAAGATGATACGGGGACCGCAAAGTGCGGGACTGCTGTTCGGTCGCAAAGACCTGATAGAGGCGGCCAAGCTCAACCACAGCCCTCACGAGGCGCCCATCGGCAGGCCCATGAAAGTGAATAAGGAAGAGATGTTCGGCATGTATGCGGCTTTAAAATCTTACCTGGAGAGGGACCATAAAAAGGAATGGAATGACTGGCTCGACAGGGCAAAGCATATTGCCGCCAGTCTCGCGACAGTGCCGACGCTGAAGACGGAAATAGTGGTTGACCCCGGGCCTGCGAATTCGTTTCCCAGCCTGATGGTCGACTGGGACCGGCAGCGGGTGAAGATCACCCCGCAGGAAGCGTTCAAGGCCCTGAAAGAAGGCAGCCCGAGCATAGTTACGGGTGGACATGGCGAGCGGCTGATGATCGGGGTCGTCTTGTTACGGCCCGACCAGATAGACATCGTGGCCCAACGTGTAAAGCAGGTCCTGGAACATGCGATGTAGGAATTACCCGTTGCACCGGTGGCCGCCATGTATTCTTTTCATCTTTCTATTCAGCGCCGGCTGCCATAGCAATGACAGCAACTGGGCTATGTATAAAGCGGATGCGGCAAGCAGCAGCTATTCAGGCCTTGACCGGATCAATAAGAAAAATGTACAGGCCCTGAAGCCTGCCTGGACCTTCAATCCCGGTGACGCCCAGCCCGGTGCGCGGCCCGGCAACAGTGAATGCAATCCCATTGTGATAGATGGAGTGATGTATGCCACTTCCGCAAGACACAGGGTATACGCCATCTCAGCAGTGTCGGGAAAAATGATCTGGTCTTTCGATCCTTTCAACGGAGGTACGGGCGGAGGTGTATGCCGTGGCGTCACGTACTGGGAGGACGGAGACGACAAACGGATCTTATTTACAGGGGGCGATATCCTGTTTGCGCTGGATGCACGTACGGGTAAGCCTGTGCCCGGGTTTGGAAAAGCCGGCAAGGTAAGCATGAATATCGGCATCCGTGATGATCCCAATACCATTTCCATCAAACCCACTTCACCGGGGATCGTTTATCACGATCTGCTGATCATCGGGAATGAAGTGTCCGAATTGTATGGAGCCCAGCCCGGCTATATCCGGGCCTATAATATCCGCACGGGCTGGCTGGAGTGGACTTTTCACACCATCCCCAAACCCGGGGAGGCAGGATATGAAACATGGCCCGAAGGAGCCTGGAAATATGCAGGTGGCGCCAACGACTGGTCGGGCATGAGCCTGGATGAAAAAAGAGGTATGGTCTTTTTAGCATTGGGATCGCCTTCCTACGATTTTTACGGGGCGGACCGGAAAGGAGAGAACCTTTACGGCAATTGTATCGTTGCGCTGGATGCAGCAACGGGAACGCATATCTGGCATTTTCAAACCATTCACCATGACCTGTGGGATTATGATCTGCCCGCACCGCCCAACCTGGTGACAGTGATGAAGGATGGTAAAAAGGTGGATGCAGTTGCGCAAACTTCCAAAGTAGGGTTCCTGTATGTATTGAACAGGGAAACAGGCGCTTCCCTATTCCCTATCGAGGAACGCAAAGTACCCGCGTCCGATGTGCCGGGAGAAGAAGCATGGCCAACGCAGCCATTCCCCCTGAAGCCTGCTCCTTATGCCCGTCAATCCATGACGGTGGACGACCTTGCCGGCCGCTCGCCGGCAGCGCATGATTCTTTGGTGGCTTTTTTCAAATCGCTGAGATATGAAGGTTTGTTCACCCCTCCTTCCACCAGGGGCTCCCTGAACTTCCCGGGAACCATCGGGGGATCCGAATGGGGAGGCGCCGCGTACGACCCCGCCACCAATATCCTTTATCTTAAGTCGAACAACTCCCCGGAGATCGACCAGCTGAAAAAAATAGCGCCCGCAGGCACAGCCGCTGCCGCCACGCCCTTTGGGTCGGGAAGGGCAATCTATATGAGCTATTGTGCCGGCTGCCACAAAGCCGACAGGAGCGGTGATGAGCCCCTCTACCCTTCTCTTATCGGGCTCGAAAAAAGAATGACCAGTGAACAGGTGTTGAGCAAGATCCGGCAGGGAGGGGGAAAAATGCCGCCTTTCGCCGGCGTGATCCAAGGAAAGGAAGCGGCGATCACGACATTCTTATTGTCAGGCGGCGACGACAGGAAGGACTTACAGCAGGAATCCGATCTGATGGAGATCCGGCAGAACAGGTCTGCGCTGAGCAATGTAAAAAATGCCGCGGCAGACACGGCATCCACCTACCTCAATGTATTGGCTTATGCCCCTTTCAAAGGCGCCGGCAATGATCCGGCCATCAAGCCGCCATGGGGCACGCTGAATGCCATCGACCTCAGCACAGGTGAGTATGTATGGCAGATCCCCACCCTCACGGGGTCGCCCGGCCCGATGGTCACCGCAGGAGGATTGGTATTTATTGCGGGCGGAAAAGACAATAAGCTGAGCGCCTTTGATAAGGCCAGCGGGAAGCTGTTATGGGAGACACTGCTGCCCGCCAGGGGTTCGTCCACACCTTGCACCTGGCTGCAGGACGGGAAACAATATGTCGCTCTTTCGGTAGCGGGAAATAAAGAATATCCTGCCGGTACGATCATGGCTTTTTCGCTGCCATAACGGGGCAGGGCATGCGCTATTCTCCGCCGGCCAGCTGTCCTATCTTCACAAAGCGATAGCCGCGGGACTTCAGCACCTTTATCAGCGCGGGCAGGTGATCATAGAATTTATCTTTTCGCCGCGGATCGACACCTGCGTGCAGCAACAGGATAATCCCGTTGAGACCGGCCGGAGCGCTCGCTTCATAATGCAGGATGGATTGAAAGATGGTGTCGCTGGAAAGATAGGACGCGCCCATCTCCGGGTAAGTGTAGTCCGCATTGCTGCGGGTGCCCGGGGTGAAATTCACCAGCTGCAGGCCAGCCTGTGCTGTCCAGGCTGCGATGGAATCATTGTACCATTCATACGGCGGCAGGAACCAGGCCGCAGTCTTCTTATCGATATTGAATTTACGCAGCTCCCTGTAGGCCGCCGACAGGTCTTCATCAAATTGCCGGTGGGTCACCAGCAGGCTGTCCCGCCGGCTCCAATCGTTATACAGCAGGTGCCGGTCTGAATGGGACCCCAGGTAGCTGCCCTGCTGCTGCAGCCGGCGTATCACCTGCCTGTTGGCAGGATCCCTGTAAAAGTTGCCCGTGAAGAAAAAGGAAGCATGGACCTTTTCTTTTTCCAGCGTGCGCGCGATGGAAGCTGCTCCATCGCCAAAGCTATCAGCTGTAAATACCAGGGCGATGGACTTATGGCGGGGATCTCCCCTGACGATGGCGCCATGGCTGGAGACAAGTACCTTCCCTTTGTCCGACAGTTCCGCCTCGCGCTGGCGGGCGGCCAGCAGGTAGACTAGGGATGCGCTGCCGTCGGTGGTCGGCTCATTGGTACTGTAATCGCCCGCGTCATCATGGTAGACGGCCGTTGCGGACTGAAAGGCGGCAAAGCGGTCCGGCTGATAAAGTTTTAGACCGCGCAGGTGATCATAAATGCTGCCGGACACAGGGCCGTCGACCATGCCTCCATCCAGCGGGTAATGATACAGGTAAGACAGGGAAGAATGAGGATGCAATGGACTGTCGCCGGTGGCCGGCAGGCCATACACCATGGATCTGCCCCAGGGATTGCAGCCAAAGATCCAGTCGAAGCAGGCCTGTTCCAGTCCGGCGAATTGGCTGTCGCCGGACAGCTGGCGGTAGAGATAGCATTGGATGGCGAAGGAGACGGTGAGGTTGTTGGAACACCAGATAAAAGGGACGCCGCGGAAAAAAGCATTTTGCCGCGCTTTGCGCCAGACTTTTTCGATGCCGTCGCGGTAGTAGGTTGCGAGGATGGATTTGTCGGTTTGGTTTGTTGGGATGGGTTTGCCGGACCGGTCTGCCAGGACGGCCAGCTCGTAGTGTCCGAAATTGTGAAAGGGATACCATTGGTAGTGACGGGCGGTGTCGGCGCCCATCCAGGGAGTGACCTTCTCCTGCCTGCCAAACTGCAACGACTGACGGTAATAAGCACTGTCACCGGTGAGGCGGTACAGAGCGGAGGCCGCCAGCTCCATATCATCCGTCCAGTTGTCTTCTTCGTAGAAATAGGGTTCACGGTTGGGAGCCGTCTGGCAGACGCCGGGCTGCGCCAGTCCCATGCGGTAAGCGCTGAAGGCCTTGTCCCGCAGCCGGGCGGAATAGGCGGTGTCCCGGCCCCGGTGGAGCCAGGCGCCCAGGGCGAAGGCGCTGGCAAATTTGCCGGCGATGTTGGCGACGCCGTCGCTGCGGTTGCGGTATTTCCCCAGTCCCTGTGGTCTGCCGGTGGCAAAGTAAACGGGGCGGCCCAGCCCGGGTCCGACGCCGTAGTCTACGGAATCTTTTGTGGGCAGCCTGAAACCGTGGTGGTCACGGTCATCGGCGAGCTGGTGAAAGAGCCAGTTGTCATGGGGATGCATCTTTTCCAGCCATTGAAGTCCCCAGTCGGCTTCGTCCAGCACATCCGGCAGCCCGTTGCGTCCTTCGCGACCGTTGGCCTGGCAGGCGTCGGCGAAGACTTCGGGGAAATCGCGGTAGGCGGCCAGCAGGTGGTAGGTGGCATTGGCGGAGGTCGTGACGTACTGCAAATAATCCGTTGCGTCGTGCCAGCCTCCTGCTACATCGATACGGGTGGTGTCCGGCATGGGGCCATACATGGTATAACCGTCATGGCTATGGCAGGAATCCTGCAGGAAAGGGTTGTAGCCGCTGCGTTGCTGGCGCAGGTAGCGGAGGATAAAGTCTGCGGAGCCCGCATAGATGTCCGCGGCAATGCGGAAGACGGGAGAAAGGGCCTTGCCACAGCGGAGAAAGTAAGTTCCTTCCCGGCGGAAGGCAGAAAATTCCAGCCTGCGGCTGTGTGTAAAAGGGCCGTATGCGCCGAAGTCTTTGCCCGACGCCGCCCTGTAAACGACTTTTGAGGTCCTGGCGTCCACCAGTTCGAAGGAGGAGGTGGGAATTGGGTCGGAGGTGGAGGAGGCAATGGGGTCGAAGGTGGCGTATACGGCGGCTTTGATGCCTCCGGGCGAATAGCCCAGCAGGTTGATCCGGATCCAGGCGGTGGTGTCCAATTGAGCGCTGCCGGCCATTGTCGTGGCCAGCAGCGCAAGGAATACCGTTATTTTTTTGATCATCATCATCAGGTGGCGGTTAGATTGCCGGGGCATCAGGCGGCTAGATTGCCGGTGCATCAGGCGGCTAGATTGCCGGTGCATCAGGCGGTTAGAATGCCGGGTCGTCGGGCGTATTGGGATTACCGTTACGTTCCACATAAGGGAAGGGCAGGTAGCTGCGCTTCCTTTCGCTGACGGGGCGGTCAAAACGTTTTTCGTCGGAGAGCTTCAGCCCGGACATGAAGAGCTCGATACACCTGTTCCGGTAGATCTGGGTGAGGAGGTCATCCTTCGACAGCGGGCCTGCAATAGCGGGCAAGGCAGCGCCTACTTTATAGAGGTCGGCGGAAGGCTGCTTGGTCACTACGAGGTTCAGCTGGTCCAGGCCGTTCGTCAGGTCGTCCTGGCGGGCGTAGGCTTCCGCTTTGATCAGCATGATCTCGCCGGGCAGATAGATGGGCCGGGCCGCCAGCAGCGCCGTGTCGAAGCCGGCGATGCGGAAACGGGGATTGCTCTTGATGGCTATGTAAAATGGTTCCCGTTTATCGGCAGGATCGGGCGTTAGTCCGGCGGGAAGGCCCATCGTGGAATCCACCGGCTGGAAGATATTATTGGTGGAGGTGGCCAGCGAAAAGATGGGATTGGCAAAGGTGGCGCTGTAGTTGAATACGGACTTAACAGACAGGCTCACTTTTCCCGCAGCATCCAGGGCAGTGGCGTAATCTCCGGCCAGCAGGGCGTAGCGCGCCTTCAGTGCATACAGCGTATTGGTGATGTCGATGCCTGCCGGAACAGACGAGAGGAAATTGCTGGTAATGGGATTGGCGGCGATCGTGGCGAGCGCATTGTTCAGGACTGCGACTGCCTTGGCATAACCCTGGGCGCTGGTGATGAAGCCCACGTTGACGCCCGTGGTATCCGGCACATGATCATAGAACATGGCCAGGTCGCCCAGCGCCAGCGCCTTGAAGATGGAGGCATAGGCCACGAGGCCGCTGGCATAGCCGGGAACGGTTACGACGTTGACGTTGTTAAGGATATTGTCCGCATCGTAAATGATCTTGTTGGACACTGTCCAGATGCCCGCCACCATGCCGTTGGTGTTGGGGATAGCATTGCCGCCCGTGCCCAGCTGAGCCTCGTCGGTGTTGCCCGAATTGACTACATAGGCCTCTCCTGTCAGCAGACCGCTGGCTGTCACCCGGGTGTATACCAGGCCAGTTCTGGCGGAAGTATACCATTGCTGGAGTCCGATGGCCACGCTGGTAAGGCCCTTCACGTTGGTGAGCACTGCATCCTTGGGCGCTCCGCCAGCCGGAGAATAATCCTTCTTACAAGCCATGCTGCCCAGGACGAGCAGGAAAGCCAGCAGCCGGAGCATATTTCGATCGAGATGTTGTTGCATATTTTAATGATTTAACTGGTTAGAATTTGGCATGAATGGAAACAGTGTAGGTCCTGGGCGCGGGAACAGTGCCGAAATCAATGCCGCGCAGGATGGTGCTCTGTCCTGCGGCATTCACTTCCGGATCGTAGCCCTTGTAATGATCCCAGCTGACCAGGTTCCTGCCGCCGAGGCTGAAGGAGAGATCGGAAAAGCATTTGAATTTCCCCAGGGAATAGCTGAGGCTCACCTCGCGCAGCTTGACGAAAGAACCGTCGTCGATCCTCCATTCCTGTACGCCGTAGACACCAGCGATATAGCCGCGGGGCAGCTTGCCCAGGTCTTCCTGTTCAGCCACTTTACCATTATCCACGCCCTGGCGGGTCCTGAAGTCCGCGTTGAATACATTTCCGCCATGCACGGCATCGAACTGCACATGCAAGGCCAGCCTGTCATACCTAAGGTCCGAAGTGAGGGTGCCTGTATATTTCGGATTGGGATCGCCGATGACCTTTTGCAACGTTGTAGTCCCGGAGGGCAGGCCGGCGCTGTTGCGGCCCGGCGTATAGCTGAGCGTGCTGTTCTGGACACCCAGCTCGGTCTGGGGTATACCCGCCTGGTTCTTCAGCGTGGAACCATCCGTGTTCCTTGCGAAGAAGCTGCCATAGAATACTCCGATCGGCTGACCCTGGATGATGGCCACCGGGGCGCCGCCATTGGTTGAATAGATGACCGCGGATTTGCCCGTGTTCAATGCCTTGTTCCTGTTGTGGTTATAGATACCCGTCAGGTCCCATGTGAAATGCTGTGTCTTTACAGGCGTCAGGTTCAGCACCACTTCGTAACCCGTGTTCTGCAGGGAACCGATGTTATCCAGCAGGCTGGAAAAGCCGTTGGTGGGCGCCACCTGCTGGGTGATCAGCAGATCGCTCACTTTTTTATGATAGTAGTTGAAGGTGACGCCTACCCTGTTGTTCAGGAAAGCCAGATCCGTACCCACTTCAAATTCCTGCTGACGTTCCGGCTTTACTGCAGCATTGGCAAGCCGGGTCGAGCTTTCGAACGAAGAAGTGCCGAGGAATGAAGCGGCGGTATAGGTATTGAACCGGTCATAGGCCCCGATGCCCGTGAGGTTGCCGGATTCACCGTAGGCAGCCCGGACCTTGAACAGGTCCCACCATTTGGAGACACCCAGGTCTCTCCAGTAATCGGTTCCGGAGAGGACATAGCTGCCGCTGAGCTTCTTATAGGTTTGGTTGCGCTGATCTTTCCCAAAGACAGAAGACCCGTCCACGCGAATGGCGCCGGTGATGAAGAGTTGGTTGCGATACTTGAAGTTCTGCTGAAAGTATTGGCCCCAGATGGAGAATTCACTCCTGGCATCGGAGCCCTGCAAAATGGTGCTGGCGCCATCCACGGTTTGTATGATAGGCGCCATACCCCTGCCCTGAGATAGCAGGTAACGATCTTTCTGGTATTGCAGGGTATAACCCGCCTGGCTGACCGAAGACAGATCATCGCTGATCTTCCAGTTGTAGGTAATATTCAGGTCATGGTTCAGCAGCAGGAAGGTGTAATTGGCTGCGCTGGCGTAGCCATTCTGTGTCGCATCCAGTGTGGCGCCGCCGCCATAGAAAGCCGGGCTGACATTATAAGCATAGGGCGGGATGAAAGTGTTGCCCGTCTGGCTGTAGTTGTCGATGCCCAGGTGATAGTCCACGGTCAGATCCCTGATGGGGGTCAGCTTCAGTCCTGCGCCGGTGATGATGCGACTGGTTTGTTCCTGCTGCCTGAAATCCTGGATCACGGAGACGGGGTTGACACGTCCCTTCTCCCCTACTGCCTTCAGGTTGCCTAAAGCATCCCGCTGCTGGATATTGTAATAATTACCGATGATGGTCACGGAATTCATGGGCGAGAAAAAAGTGTTGCCATCCGGCTTTTCATTGGACTTGCTGTAGATATAGTTCGTGGTGATGTTGAAAGTGGCCCATTTGCTCAGTTCCTGGTCCAGGTTGGCCCGGAAGCTATAACGGGAAAAATCCGTGTTGCGGACGATGCCGCCATTGTAGAAGTAGGCACCGGAGACATAGTATTTTGTCTTATCCTTGCCACCGCTGACGGAGATGTTGTTGTCCGTGCCCAGCGCGGTGTGAAAAATATAATCCTGGTAGTCATAACGGCTGACAGGTGTCGTATTAGTAAGCGCCGGCGTCAGGATGGTTTGTGTCACCGAATCAGGCGAACCGCCGAATTTCACGGGCGCCCTGTTCACGTCCAGCTTCTTCCGGAGCTGATTAATATTCAGACTGGTGGAAAAATTCACCTGGGGGGCGCCGGAAGCTCCTTTCTTCGTAAAGATCTGGATAACGCCCGCATTGGCGCGGGAGCCGTAAATGGCCGCTGCGGCGGCCCCGTTGAGTACTTCGATGCGCTCGATATCGGCAGGATTGATATCCGACATCCTGTTCTGCCCCACCGTCCCGATGAAATTGCTGCCCGAATATTCACTGGATGCATTGGTCACCCGGGTAGTGGCGTTGCTGACGATGACGCCGTCCACTATATAGAGCGGCTCACCGGAAGACAGGCTGCTGATGCCCCTGAGCCTGACGGAAATACCACCGGCCGGATCGCCGGAGTTCTGGGAGATCTGGGCGCCGGCTGTCTTGCCCTGTAACGCTGCCAGCACGTTGGCGGTAGAACCTTTGGTCAGCTCATCCGCCCTGACAGTGCTGATATAGCTGCCTAACTGCCGGCGGGTGGTGCCCTGGGAAGTACCGGTAACTACCACTTCGTCCAGTTTGGAAGCATTTTCTTCCAGCTGGGCATCGACGGTATAAGCTGAAGCCGCACCCACCACCAGGGGCTTTTCCATTGTCTTATAACCTACTCCCGAAAAGACGATGGTGTAATTGCCCGGTTTTATATTGGCAGTCAGCACGTAGCTGCCGTCCGCGCCCGTGGTCGTGCCGCCGGGGGAGCCTGACCTGAGCCTTACCGTGAGGGCTGCGATAGGTTTGGCCTGTGCGTCCGTCACAGTGCCGACGATCCTGACCTGCGCCCGAAGGCTGAGCGCCGACAGGCTCAGCAGCAGGAGACAAGAGATAAATTGCCACTTTGAATGGCGGGTGAACTGGTTTTTCTGCATAATTAGCTGTTTTGGAGGTTTAATTTACGTCGGTTTACGCAAAAAACTGCTAAAAAACGCAAAAATCAGAAATAATGCGGGCGTACCACCCTGATCAAGGCAACTGCGCCGCCAAAAGCAGCGTATGTGTAATTTAGTATCTGTCCTTGGGACAACGAACCTCCGGCTCGTTCTGTGACAATAGACGTACTATAAAAAATAGTATCTTCATCAACTTAAAATCGGCCATATATTATGAACGTGAGTAAAAGTATTCTTGCAGGCTTTTTGCTGCTTGCTTCTTCGTCAACATTCGCACAGAGCACAGTGACCGACCAATTTAAAACTATCGGGACCGTACAGCAGGCCCAGGCATGGGCTGATGCAAATAAGGCACTCAAACCTGCCATGATGCACCTCTCCGCGGGAAAAGACACGTCCCTCATCGACAAGCGGTTGTTGCGTCAGAAAAAGGGAGACATCTTTTCGGTGGGTTATGTTACGTATAAGGTGATCGAGTCGTCGGAAACAGTAAAATACCGGGCCAATTATATCTTTTTAGACGGCGGGTCATTATCCGTCTCCCAGATCGACAGCCTTAAAAAGCTCATCACGCAAAAGGCCGCTGCCGGCACATCGTTCGATCAGCTGTCAGATCAATACACCATGGACGGCAATACCACGCATGGCGACACGGGCTGGTTCTTCGGGGAGGAAATGATGCCGAAGGAATTCCAGGATGCCGTGGCCGCTCATAAAAAAGACGAGATCTTCTTTGTGGATGTGTCGGAAAAACAGTGGCATTACATCGTCAAGAAAACCTACGAAGACGATCTTAAGAAAGATATGACGGTGCTAAGGGCGAATGGGAGGTAAGGTCATGTCGATCATATCGCGACCTTCCCCCTGATGATGTCCAGGATCCCTTCATTGGCAATGATCATCATGCCATGCCTGTCGCCGGATATGCCCTCCTCCAGCCTGAAGGTATACCCCGGAATGCCTTTATCCATGATCGTGGGAAAATAGACAAACTGCATATTGGCGCACTGTTCCTGCAAGGTCTGACCTGCCTCGGTAATATGGGTGGAGACGATGAAAGTGCAGTTGGTGTTCTCTGCAAAGGCGGCCGTGACAGCTACCGTGGCATCATAAGCGTCTTTTACATTGGTGCCCTTGAACAGCTCATCGAAGATGATCACCAGGTTCCTGCCCCGGCTCACCTCTTCCGCCACCTGTTTCACCCGCAGCACTTCCGCATAAAAATGGCTGTATCCCATGTTCAGGTCATCGGCAACGTTGATAGAAGTGTACATGCCATCCTGCACAGAAAAGGTCATGCTTTCCGCCGCGACCGGAAATCCCATGTGCGCCAGGTATAGGGCAATGCCAAAGGATTTCATAAAAGTAGACTTGCCGGCCATATTGGCCCCTGTCAGGAAAATGACATTGCGCGTATGCCCCGTATGGATACTATTGGCAACGGCCCCCGGCAATTGAGGATGGTAAACATTCACGAGATCGATGCGGTTCTCACCCTCTACGAATGGACAGGCGGTGGCATAGACAAATTTACGTTCTCCTGCTATCCTGGAAACTGTCGTGTAAACATCGATCTCATACAGCACCTGCATCATCCGTCTCAGCTCATGCTGATAAACGTGACGCAACAACTGGTCATACCTGATGACCTTTGCCATTGACAGCTTTGCCGTCTCCCGCTCTGCCATCAGCTGCTTCAGGCCGGCGCTGTTGAAGATCTCCTTCACCTCCTGGATGGTCTCCCGATAGGGATATGCATACATGCCCGAACCGAGCTGCGTAATAAAATCGTTCATTACATTCATAAACCTGATCATTGCCAGGATCCCGGCATGGATCATATCGTATTCCTTATCAGCACTGATAGCGCGCAGCAGCTTTTTCCGGCCGATCATCACCGCCGATCCCACGATGCTATTGCCCCCGGAGGAGCTTAAGTAGTGTTCCACTTCATCGCACAGCTCTTTCTTAATAGGGAATCCGACTCTTTTTGCCTGGAAATACTGGAATATGCTGCTCCTGATATTGATCGCATCCGCATCCAGGAGCGGGTGGCGGAACATCGACTCCAGCAATTGTTCCCCGCCCCGGGTGTGCGTATGATCAAATAAATTGAAGATCGAGCTTCCCTTATACTTACCCGGAATATTCAGGTCGTCCATTGTCTGTTTATCTGCAGCAAAACTCATATCAAACAGTTTTTAGATTATTCCGGCGGCTCCTGATGATATCGATGATTCCCTCGTTATTAATGATCATCATGCCATGCCGGTCGTTTGTGACACCGGGCGTCATCCGGTAAGTGTACACGGGAACATTGCCATTCATCACAGTAGGGAAATAGACAAAGTTGATGTTGCCGCATTTGTTCCGCAAATCCTCTCCGGCCTCGATAATGTGCGTAGAAATGACAAATGTACAATTCCGCTTTTCGGCGAAAGCCTCCGTCACGGCTACTGTCGCATCATAGGCATCCTTCACGTTCGTCCCCCGGAACAGCTCATCAAAAATGACGAACAGGTCTTCCGTACGGCTTACCTGCTCCGCCACCTTTTTAAGCCGCAGCACTTCCGCATAAAAATGACTATACCCCATGTTGAGATTATCGGCCAGGTTGATGGTGGTGAACAAGCCGCTGCGGACGGAGAACTCCATGCTTTTTGCAGGCACCGGGAATCCCATATGGGCCAGGAACAGGACAACTCCCAGCGTTTTCATGAATGTGGATTTGCCCGCCATATTGGCCCCGGTGAGGAAGATCACGTTGCTGCTGCGATCGACCCGCAAACTATTGGATACCGCGTTTGGCAGCTGGGGATGGAACATGTCTTCTATGTTCAAGGTGTTCTCTCTTGTCTCCAAAACATGGGCAAAGGTGAACCCACGGTCAGCTGCGACCCGGGCTACGGCAATATATACGTCTATATGGTAGATGTAATGCAGCAGCTTTTTAATCCTATCCCTGGCCACGAAACGCAGGACCTGATCGTACTTCGCCGCCCTGGCATAAGCCAGCTTCCTGCTGCCTTTCTCTCCATACATCCAGGCGAATTGCCCGTCCGACAACAGCATCCGGATCTCCATGGCCTGCTGCCGGTAGGCCCGGGCAGTATGTACCGTATCTATTGCCTTCAGGAAATCATGCAGGCCGTTGAAAATTTCAATAGCAGCGAGGATGCCTTTATGCAGCGTCTCATATTCGGTGTCAGCACCCATATAGCCGCGCAGCTTTCGCCTGAGCGTATCTTCTTCTGCAGCGATCCTGGTCCGCTCGTCCGTGTTTTCCAAATAATGCTCGACAGCATCGAATGCCTCATTCCTGAAAGGGAAGGCAACATTCTTTTCCTGGAAATATTTAATGATCCCGCTCCGCTGATGGATCGTATACCTATCCGCCAGCGGGTATAGGAACATCTCCTCCAGCACCTGCGCTCCTCCCCTGGTCTGCGTCTTATTGAACAGGCTATAGATCGCGTCCCCCCGGCGTTTGCCTATGATATTCAGGTCATCCAATGTCTGCTTGTCTATAATAAAAGCCATGGTTCCAATGTTAGTATTATCTTCCTCTTCTCCTGATCCAAAGCACGATGGCGCACAAGGCCAGCAAACCAGGGAACGCCCACATCAATATTATCTTTGTCGTCGACATTCCTGCCTTGTCCAGGGAGATCTTATCATCTTTCGAGTTCGGCCTGCGGACGTCGATGGGCACTTCATTATCCGACATCCAGTAAAAGGCGCCCGTTATGACGGAATAATTCGCTGCCGGTAAGCCTTTCCTGCTAATGCTGATCTCCCCGTTGCTGATGCAGTCCGCATCGCCCAGGACCATGATCTTCTGCACCTTGTTCCCTACTTTCCTGGACAAGGCCAGCCCTGTCGGATAGGACTTTTGCACTTCGCCGGCAGCAGGATTCAGCTTCACCGTGTCGTCGATGAGATCCGTCGTCTCCATTTCATTCCAGCCCGACGAGTCCGACATGAACAGCGGCGTCACCTCAAATCCCTTATCTGTCCTATATTCCAGGCCAACGGCGGTGGGCATCGTCACCACTCTTTTCGCTTTATACAGCTGCCCATAAATATAGCTGAGGTCTCCTGCTTCCTTTGTGGGTTTTGAAATAACAAAATCCGCCAGGGAATTCTCGCTGGGCGTCACCAGTATACCCGGGACAAAACGTACGCCCAGCGGTTCGATCAGCTCATCCATGGCATGCTGCCGCCGGGCTTCCCCCGCTATCAGCAGATCACCACCCCTGGCTATATAATTGTCCAGGTTGGTCTTTTCAGCAGGCGTCAATCCATTTTTCATATCGGCGATGACCACGATATTGACATCCTCCGGCACTTCCTTATCCAGGGTAACATCCGCCACATCAAAGCCCTGGTTGATCAATGCGTAACGGAATGGCTTGTCCTGGGCAAACCTGTTATAATTTCTGTCGCCCTCCTTATGGTTATCACGCTCTCCATGACCTCTCAGGAACCCGACCTTTGGCAGATGCATGGTCAACCGCTTCAGCGCTGCGGTGATCTCCGTCTCTCCCGGCAGGATCATCTGATCATCAAACACCCGCAGGAACGTCTGTTCTCCACTCTCTCTTTTGATCGAGCGGACAAATAAATTGCCTTCCGATGACAGGTCGATCTCTTTCCTTATCTCTTCCGGCGACGTGATCAGCTTTTCTTTCATGCCATAGATATCGATGATCTTTTTCATCCGCTGTTTGTCAGTCATCCGGGGATAGCGTTTTTCCAGGTCGGGGTTATTCAGCGTATCATAGTAATAAACATATTTCATTTTTATTTCCGGCTTGAACCTGACGTATTGCTTGAACCGGTACAGGTCATAATTGACAGCGCTGGGCAGCGCGATCCATAAATTCTTATCGTCCAGCATATTCGTATAGGTCGTGATCGTCAGATCACCTTTCAGCTGGCTGATGACCTTCTGGCTGTTGGGAGTCAGGGTATTGACCTTTGTCGATGTCGCATCATAGAATCCCATCAGCTTAGGACGGGAGGTAGCATAGCCCAGCAGCATCATCACACTGACCACTGCCACATATTTCCATAAGGATGACGTCCAGCGGCTCTTCTGCCGGGCGGACTGCAACCTGATGGTAGCCAGCATCAGGAACAGGGTCACCACGATGAAGAAATAAAGAAAGTCCTCTGTCCCGAACAAGCCAAAAAGGAATGTGCCCGCGCGGCCGGACATGGACAACCAAAATGTAATATCCCTCACAAATTCGATGTCCTGCCAGAGTCCCCCTACATAATTCAACAAGGCCAGGATGGCCAGGGTACACATGGCAGCCACTACCTGGTAGGCCGTCAGGCTGGACATGAACAAGCCGATGGCCGCATAGGCGCAGATCAGCAAATAGATGCCCAGGACCCCCATTAATACTGCGGGCAGCTCGAAATCCGGGACCAGCCACCATGATACAAATACATACACCAGCAAAATTGCGATCAGGATCAATGCATAGATCATCATCGACAGGTACTTACCGAGAATGATCTGGGTATTCGTCACCGGGGAAGAATACAGCAGCTTGATCGACCCGCTGGCGAACTCCCGGCTCATCAACCCCATTGTCAGCAAGGGAATATACAGGTACAGGTAACCCAGGACATAGGTAAGCACCCCACTCTGCTGATTGGCAAAGACATCCATGGAAACGCCCGTCATCTTGTACCCCTGGGCAAAATAATGTACCCAGCTTTCCATCGAAGCGGAGTATCCCATACTCACCTGGAAAGTAAAAATGATAATGATCAACCAGGCCACTGGTGAATAAAACAAGGTTTGGAGCTCTGCTCGCGCTATCGTAATTATTGTGCGTAATCCTCCGGTTCGTTTATTGGTTGTCTTCATTGTACTTTTCCGATTTTTAAAATCTACTTTTTCGACAATTCGGCAAAAATGGCATCCAGGGAGCTCTTCTCCGCGAAGATCTCCGTAAGTCTCCAGCCCCTTGCGACGCTGGTCTCGACGACCCGCTCCTTCACATCCTGTCCATCCGAGAACTTCAGCCTGTACTTCGGACCTCCCAGCTCTTCTACGCCCACAACGCCCGGTATGCTCCGCAGCTCCTCTGCCGGAGGCATCGAGATCATGGTAACGAGGAGGGTGCTAGGGACGATGTAATTATCAAACTCGTCCACCGTACCGGCAAATACCACCCTTCCCTGCTCGATCATCCGGATATAGTCACAGGTGGCCTGCACTTCGGATAATATATGGGTGGACAGGATCACCGTCCGCTGCTCGGCGATCTCTTTCACCAGACCCCGGATCTCTATGATCTGGTTGGGGTCCAGGCCATTCGTCGGCTCGTCCAGCACCACGAACTCAGGGTTATGGATGATGGCCTGTGCAATGCCTACCCGCTGCTGATAGCCGCCGGACAAATTACGGATCAGGCGTTTGCGGAAATGAGCGATGGCGCAACGTTCCATTACATCGGCCACCGCCTTGTTCATCTCCTGGGACGGAATATGTCTTAATCGGGCACAGTACTTCAGGTACTCTTCTACCGTCAGGTCCGTATGCAGGGGCGGCTTTTGGGGGAGGAAGCCGATGAGGCGTTTGGCTTCCACAGGGTTGTCCCGCATGTCGATGCCCCTGACAAATACATTTCCTTCGGTTTGTTTCAATACCCCACACATGATATTCATGGTGGTGGACTTGCCGGCCCCGTTGGAGCCCAGCAATCCATAGATCCCATTCTTTGTGATCTCGAAATCGATGTCCCGGATAGCCCACTGGGAGGTATACCGGTGTGACAGCCGTTGTACTTTTATGATTGGTTCTTCCATATGTCTGGTTACAATATACCTGTGTGACTATATTCCTGCATTACCGATGGCCTGGAGGTCTACGCCGAATGTTGTTTTGAAATAAGCGATCATGATGTCATATTTCTTCCGGATCACGCCCTTGGTATCCACATCAGGCGACAGTATATTCCCGGGAGCCGTCAGTACATCATAGGAATTGGATACGATGATCCTGGTATAGGCATCCCAGTCCCTGTCCAGGGTATTCCCGCCATTGTAGTCATATTCAAGGAGTCCCTCTTCATGGTAATTGGTCGGGTTGACTGAACCATAGTCGGTTTGCGCCTTGAACGCGGCAATGGGCTTTATGGCGCCCTGTTTATGTGTAAAGACCAGGAAAGCCGCATTCAACTCTCCCTTCATCGCATATTTATCTTCCGGCGTAATGGCCGCTATCCGGGAACCGCCGAAGCCGGCGAGTATATAATCGCCGCCGTCAAAAGCATTGAACATTTCCGGCCAGTTATCGACGGGTTTGCCCGGCCCCGGGTAAGCGAAATAAAAGCTGTCCACCAGGAACACTTTTTGGGGCAGGCCTTTTCTCAGCAGGGAGTCCGGATAATAGTTCAGCCAAAGCTCCTTCAGCAAGTCCAGCTGCTGACCGACATAGGCCTCATCCGCCGGCACGTCGAAATAGCCCCCTCTCACCGTCTTGTCGGTGGCCGTGTCATAATATCCCGACAGATTATCCGTGATATTATAATACAGGTCATGGGGTTTATATTTATAGAGGAATAAGGTACGATAGTCCTTGTAGAGCTGCAGGATCTCCGCATCATAAGGGTGGTTGCCCTGTGGCAAGGTAGGATCCCCATAGATATCCTCCGGCTTTGTTGTAGGCGTCAGCTTTGCTTCTTTTTTGCAGCCTGTCATCCACAAGGATGTCAGGGCCAGTATATAGAGTAGTCGCTTCATAAATACATGTTTATTATGTTAAGGATTGGGCTGCATGGCAGGGTTCTTCAACAGGACGGACCTGGGGATGGGCAGCACATAGCGTTTGTCGCCCTGGTGCAGTATATATTCCACCGCGCTTTGACCGCTCGTCATCTGGAAGGTGTGGTGGATCTCGGGCATGCCGTACCGCCGCAGGTCGAACCAGCGATGGTCTTCGAAGCTCAGCTCCCGCCGCCGCTCATCCCGGCAGAAATCAAGTAATGGCTGACCACTGTAATCTACGTTCACATAAGCTACGTTGCGCGTGTCATAGCGATTTGAGCGCAGATAGTTCAGGTCCGCCAGGGCAGCCGTCCGCATGGACTCATCCCCATTCTTCAGGTATTGTTGAATATAGCTTTCGGCCCGGTTGAGATACAGCTCGGCCACCCGCATACCCTTGACGGCACCACTGTTCGCCTGGTCATACTTTTGTCCATACATGCACCTGTATATCGTCCAGTCGTAGTCCTCGTAATCCCAGTAATAAAAATACCGCATGCGGAGGTCGCCCCGGTTGGTGGTATTCTTTCTGTCGAACTGGTATTTACTCTGCAGGTCCGGCGAGATAACAAAAGGTACGGGGCCATAAGGTCTAAAACGGCCAAAAGGATCATATTCATACTGTGATGCATATCCGAACCAGATGGCTTCCTTGCTGTTGATACTGTATATGCCCGTTGCAGGGCGGGACCAGGTGCCGGGATACGGGATGCTGGCCAGGTTCACCAGGGTGGACCTATGCTCTAAAGCCATGGTAGCATACTGCTGCGCCTTGTCCCATTTCTCCATGTACAGGTACATGCGGGACAGAAGCGTGTACATGAACATATCCGTCACCCTGAACTTACTGTTGTCAGCCCCATACTGTTCTATCAGCGGCAGGGCCTTCAGCAGGTCTTCCTCCACCTGTTGATATATCCGCGCCACGGACTCCCGTCGCGGATAGTCGTCATGCACGGTGGAAGACAGCACCAGCTCTACACCGGGGCTGGTGGAAATATCCACTCCCTTCGCATTATAAGGCTGTCCGTATATATTCACCAGCATGAAATAAAAATAGGCCCGCATCGCGAGCGCCTGCCCCCGTACATTCTCCCTGGCATCCGCCTCTCCCCGTACTTTGTCGATCAGGTCCAGCACGGCATTACATCCCAGGATCCTGCGGTAATAATGCTCGTAGGTATCTATAGCGCTGTACGTCCCGGCGGCCGCCATGGTCTCATACATATCCGCCTGCCAGGTGAAGGGTCCTCCATAATACTTGTACAGCGACAAGGCTCCCTTATCCGGATTGAAATTGCTGGTCATATCGTCCGTCATCAGATCCAGGTAAGCCAGAAAGCTTGTATGTGTCTGGCCCGCCGGATAGACTTCTCCCATCAACAGCTCCTGCAGCTCGGCGACCGTACTTGGCTTTACCTCGTCCTGGCTCTTTTCATCCAGGAAATGTTTACTGCATCCCGATTGACCCAGGAGGAGCAGTACTCCTATCATAATCCTGTATAGCTTGTTCATATTGATATATCTTGAGAATTAGAAACTTACATTTAATGTGGCTGAATACACCCGTGGTATGGGCTGGCTGCCCGTAGCGACCTCGGGGTCCATGCCCTTGAAATCCCTGCTTACGATGATAAAAGGACTGCTGACCGCGGCCGTCAGGGATACATTTTTAAGGGTATGCATCAACAGCTTCTCCGGCACATTCCAGGTCAATGAGATATTGTTACACCGCAGGAAAGAGGCGCTGACCACGCGCGCGTCCGAATAATTGTACATATCATAAGCATATTCCGTTTGATCCAGGGTGCCATTAGGTACACCGAGTACATAGGGAGCTTCGTACATGTTCTTTGCCGGATTATACACCATCGAGGGAATGCTGGGGATATTCGTCTTTTTCTCATCTCCCGGCTGCTTCCATCTGCCGGCGAACTCCTTGGGCATGTTGGAGTAAGCACTGGGCAGGTCCCCATAGGGTATATTGAACATCTTATACAACATCTTTTTGCCACCCACCTGCCAGGTGAGGGAAGTAGATAAGGTCAGCCATTTCCACCGGATCGAGCTGGAAATACCCGCCTGGAAGTCGGGGTCCAGCTTTCCGGCATATTTCATATACGAGGTGGGATCAGTGCCTATATTCGGGTTCTCTGCCTTTGTAGGCATATGGAAGATCGGATATCCATTGGTGGGGTCCAGCCCTTGCAGCGGCCATACCCAGAAAGAAGATACGGCATATCCGTTCTTATACCATTTGCCTGTCGCCGCCGTCTGCCAGGTGTTCGTGTTCTGCACCTGTGTGTTGAGGGTGTTCGTATTCCGGGACGTGTTCAGGGACATATTCCATACGAGGTCTTTACTACGGACCAGGGTACCGCTGACCGTCAGCTCCAGGCCCTTGTTCAGCATTGTTCCTGCATTCACGGGCAGGGAAGGAGTACCATAGGACACCGGTATATCCTTATAGATGATCATGTCTTCCGTCCGCTTGTGGTAATATTCCACCGACATGACAAAGCGATTTTTCGCAAAGCCAAGATCGAGGCCCAGGTTGATGGTCTTTGTTTTCTCCCATCGCAGGTCGGCATAGGGCAGCGACTTGATCGTCAGCTCATATTCTCCCGTGGTAGTATTCACCACGCTGGATGGAAGCTTGGCGATCAGGTCCGGACCGAAGTTCTCTGCGACATTCCCCTGCCAGCCATAGGAAGCCCGGAGATTCAGCTCGCTGACCCATTTTTGATCGGCCATCCAGGGCTCATTGTGGACATTCCACCGTACGCCTGTGGCCCACACCGGCAGGAAGCGATGCCGCTTGTCCTGGCCAAACCGGTTGGAAGCATCGGAGCGCAAGCTGCCCGTCCATACATACCGTTCGTCATACGAATAGGTCATGCTCCCATAATAAGAAAGGAAATTGGACCGCCTGTCCAGGATCGTCGTCCCCATACTGTTATAAATAGTATTGGCGGTGACATTCCCATACATTATGACCGTTCTGGGAGGCAAGGTGATATTCCTGCCCCTGTCGGGAAAATAGCCATAGGTCAGGGAAGACAGGCCGTTCTGCTTTGCACTGCGCGTCTCCTCGCCCAACAGTGCGCCGAACCGGTGGCGACCCCAGAGTTTGTTATACGCGAGGCTATTCCTCCACGTGATGGTGGTAGAACGGTTCTCCGTGGACTTGAACTCCCCGCCATGCGGCAGTGACGACAGCTCATAGTATTCATTTCCCACACTGTACTTTCCGTATTCATACCCCCGGAAATTCCGGGCGATGTAGTAGCTGTTTTCCGATGCGTAGGCCTCCCCCACCGCATTGGTGGAAGTGGCGCCGAACAAGCTCTCGAACCTCAATCCGGGCAGGATCGTATAGCTCATGTTGACATTCCCGTTAAAGCTCCGCTGATCGTTGGTATTGCCCGTCTCGGCCAGTTCGTTGAGGATATTGAACTTCAGATCTTCTGCATAGAAGGGCTTATCATAAAACACCGGTTTTCCCTGTGCATCGACAGCAGGAATGGCCCGGCTGGTCTCCTGGGCATATGTATAAGGGTCGATCGTATTAAACCCATTTGTCTTTGTATAATTGGTGTTCAGCCTTACGCCGACGGTGATCTTATCGCTCAGTCTCGCGTCCAGGTTGAGTACGGCGCTCAGGAGCCGGGAGTCGTTGCCCTTTGCCGTGCCGAACCGCTCGCTGCCCGAAATAGAAGTATAATAGGTCACCTTATCCGTACCGCCGGAAATGCTCAGGCTATGGTTATGGCTAAAGGGTGTACGGTACAATATCTTTATCCAGTCCGTGTTCATCGTTTCCATCTGCTTCACCATGCTGTTGAACTCGCCATAGCTGATCTGCTTGTTCAGGTATTGGTTCAAGGCATATTCATATCCCACCGCAGCCGTCTCAGGAGCGCCCATCAGCCTCTTCTCATAGATCTCCCGGGAGACATCGATGCGCTCCTTGGAGTTCATCAGGTTCAGCCTGTCGTAGTCCAAACGTTCTGTTATAGCCATCCCGCCGCTGTAATTCACGGACATACGCCCCTGCTTCCCCTTCTTGGTCTTGATCACGATGACGCCGTTGGCGGCTTTTACACCATACAACACCGTGGCAGCTGCGTCTTTCAGCACCGTGACATCCTCGATGTCATTGGGATTGAGCCAGGCGATGCCATTGCCGATGTAATTACGGATCATATCGAAATTACCACCAAGATCATTCAATGCCTGTGCATTAAAAGGAATGGGGTCTTCTTGTATGATGCCATCCACCACCCACACGGGTTCCTGGTTGCTCAACAATGTGGAGGTGCCCCTTACCCGTACTTTCTGCCGCATACCTATCTCTCCATTTTGATTGGTGACCACTACGCCGGGGAGCTTTCCCTGCAGCATCTGTTCCAGCGTATTCGTTCCGTCATAGAAAAGGTCCTTGCGGTTCACTGTATTCGCAGAACCTACCATTTCCGACCGCCGGATCGTCTGGTACCCCGTCACTACAGCTTCGCCCATCTCCACAGGGGCCGTCTGCATCCGGACATGCTGCGTCACGGCATTTGCTCCTTCCGCATGAACGGAGACCTGCTGTGACCTCATACCCACATAGGTAATTTTCAGCACAGCCCGCCGGGGGACTGTGAGGGTATATTTACCCGCGGCATCGCTGATCGTTGATTTTTTCGACAATATTTCCGTTACGCTGGCCCCGGACAATGGGCTTCCGCCGGGTGAGAACACTACGCCGCTGACAGTGATCAATGAATCAAGGTTCGGCTTTACGGGGTTGTCAATCATCTTACGTTTGATGACCACGGTATTCTTCTCGATGGAATACTGCATGTCCGTGCCTGCCAGCAGCAGGTTCAGCACCTCGGACAGCGGCTTTTTACTGACATTCAGCGTCACGTTGGGATACTTGTTCAGATCGTCGACACTGTAAAAAAAGTTCATATCGGATTGTTTCCTGACCTCTTTCACCGCATCCGAAAGGCGGGCATTCTTTAGATCGAGGGACACCAGTTTCTCCGTGTCCTGGGCTTGCACCGAAAGCATCAGAAGGACTCCCGCAGCGAGCAGCAGACTGCGGAGCGTCCCATGCACAAGATTGTTCATGAGATTACGTTTAGTTTTGGTTAGTTTGTCCGTTGTTACGGCGTGTTTATCTTGACAAGGCCTTATCCACGAAAATTGTTTTCCCCCTGATGCTGAACTGCACACCACCTACTTTTCCAATGACGGCCAGCACATCTTCGATATGCTGCGACCTTCTAAGCCGTCCGCCAAATTGCCGGTCCTTCAGCTGTGCCGATGCAAATTCCACCTTAAAATCATACTGCCGCCCGATGATGGTCATCACGTCTTCCAATGTCGCCTCTGCAAAGATCATCTGGCCATCTTTCCAGGCGATGTAGGTCTCTACGTCCACCTCTTTCCTGGTAAACTCGCCTTTGTCATATACCGCCTGCTGATCCGGCCGCAGCATGGTCACCGCAGCGCCTGCATTCAGTCTCACAGATCCGTTGACCAGCGTCGTTGCCAGCGATCTTGTATACGTATTGACATTGAACTCCGTTCCCAATACATGGATATCCATTCCGCCGGCCACCACTACAAATGGCTGCCTGGCATCCGGCCTGACCTTGAAATAGGCTTCTCCACTCTCCAGGTAAACTACACGGTTAGCGACTCCTCCGAAATGAGCCGGATAACGCAGCTGGGTCTCCGCATTCAACCATACCTCCGATCCATCGGCCAGCTCGACCTTGTATTCTCCGCCCCTGGGGATGATGAGCGTATTAAACCCTGCCGGTTTTACAGCTCCATTTTCGGCTGTATATCTGAGCAAGGCAGTGTCGACATTGACGACCTCGGCCTGTCCCTGGCGGATCCTGGAATCGGGCTTTTTATCCAGCTCGATGCTGCGGCCATCATCCAATACCAGCGTGGCCCGCTTGTGATTGGCCGGGGGCGTTATATATGTTCCGGCAATGACGGGCCGGGGTGGATCACTTTTTCTCAGGAGCAATAGCGCACTTGCTGCCAGGACCAGCGCGCCGGCGAATACGGCGGCATAGCGCAGGGAACGCATGGGGATAGTCCGGCGAGGGGCCTTCTGTTGTGGAACAGTCCGGCGGAGGGCTTCCTGCCGGATATTGCCCGATAATTTCTGCCAGGCGCTGTCTTCAGCAATATGGTCAAGGAATGCCACCGCATCAGCCGTCAAGGTTTCCCTGGTAAGCGTGGCCATTAATTCCCGTTCATCGGGCGTCAATGCCTCCCATTGCGCTGGCGTCGGCTGCTGTCCGCTGTTTACGGCCTTGAGCACTTCTTCCCATAATGGTGGTTGTTTGTCCATTGTCTGTATATGTATGTCGCAGGACCGGGCCTGCGGGGTGATCGGTTTGAAAAGTTTTTTTTAGATTTTTTTTTGGCTTTGGATTTTCTAGGCGATTTCGGGGGATTTCTTCTCGGCTTTTTCGGCGACCCTAACCCTTCGGTCGCTGTAATTTCTCTTTCTGTCAGCATCAATTCTCATTTGAGCCGACGAACCATTCAACAGCTGTAAAAATCTCCACCATCGAAATTAAGGCTCCCTCACGGCAGGGTCGACCTCAAGGCCCCTGAATGGCAAGCCGCCAAATTTATGCTTTGGCTGGCCCCATCCGCGGGCATCCGATCAGCTATAAGCCTGGAAGCGCCTTACATTGGGCTAGCGCATTCAGCTACCATGGCCCAATAGAACTTCCTGCCGAACAATGGTAAAAGGCCCAATGGTACCCAATGTACAGCGCGGAAGGCTTTATAGCTGTCGGGAATAGCATTATAGAGCCCAACGTACAGCGCCGAAAAGCAGGCAATCGCTTAGAGCTGCCGTAACAGCAGTGCGAGAAATATAAGCCCCAGCTTGTCATCAGCCACCTGTGCCCGGATAAATGCATAAGCTTTTTTCATCTGGGTTTTCACTGTATTGAGGGAGATGTCGTTCCGTTCGGCTATCTGGGCATAGCTGAGCCGGTCGATCACATGCAGGAGAAAGATCTTCTTTCTTTCCGTGGGAAGGAGCTCCACTATTTCCATCACCCTGGCGGTGAGGACCTCACCTGAAATGAAGGTCTCTTTTTCCGTCAGGGGATCCGCCGCGTCCTCAACAGCAAACAGTTGTTCTGCGGATGGCGCCCGCTGCTTGCGTAACCAGCTGATGGACATATTTTTGACCGCCCGGGCAGCATATGCCTGGAACGAGAGGATCTCCGGAATATCCAGGCGGCGCTGCCATAAATGGAGGAAGAAATCCTGGACGAGATCTTCGGCTGCAGCCTCGTCCTTTACGATCCCGAAAGCCACTACACAGAGGAATCGGTAGTGCTGTCTGAACATTATTTCATACTCCTTTATTGTAAATACAGATGCCATTTTTATTTGCTACAAAAGTCAGGTAATACAGTTGGGTATCCGCAGGAGTAAGGCAACGGTGAAATTAAGTGTTTTTTGAGCGCTCCTCCACAGTTGATGCCTGTCCCCTTGTTTTCTCCCAAAATAGGCCATAAAATCCCATTCAGGGAAATCCTCCCTTGTAGTAAAAAAACTAATACCCTGAAGAACAAGCTCATAATTATTGGCAATGAATTAGCTAAACATGTAATGAATTTGCTATGTCCTATCTCGTCATCTCCACTATTCTTTAAAGATCCGCCGAAATCTCGTGCCCCCCTGAGAACCAGCATTTGTTGATATTATTTTCTTACCCACAAATTGAAGCTAATGAAATCTTTTCTACCCTCGGCTGCCCTGCCTTTCTTTGCTTTTCTCGTATTGGCCTTTCCGGCAAAAGTTCATTCCCAGGCCTGTAATGTCTCCAATTTGCGGATCAAGGTCAATAACATTATATCGACCGGTTCAACCTGCCAGGTCAACGCCACCATCAGCTGGATCCAGAAATCCAACAGCGCAAACCGGTACACCAATTTTCATATCTGGACCGCCGCCAACTATCCCAATCTGCTCATCAGCTATTCAAAACCGCCTACTGCCGCAGACCTGGCGAATTCCCTCGGTACTTTTGTGATCGACAACCCGGGCGGCAGCAATCCAACCCTGGATGCCGGCTATCCTCAGGCTGCCGGCGTACCCCTGATCGCTCAAACGGCAATGACGGTGGTATCCAAGACAGCCAACAATCCTTCGACCGGATTGGATAGTTTCAACGTAAGCAATGTCCTGATCTCGCTGTCCAATACGGTGAGCTGCTCCAGTCATTTCATACTGAAGGCCGACGTATGGTCCAGTCAATCCAACAGCGGCCAGACGGTGCAGTGCTTCACCACCAACGGCACCTTCGCTACGGCCGACGTCAATATCACCGGGCAGATCTCCTGTACTACGCCCCGCCAGTTCAATACGACCATCAGCACTTCCAGTCCCGGGATCGTCAGTTTTAATTACCTGGTATACGCGGATGAAGCCCATACGGGCACCTATGCGCAGTCGGATCCTTTGATCTATTCGGGTTCCGGCACAGCCACCAACGGTGCGAACTTTACTTCGGGACCGATCAGCTATGGATCCTATCCAAAGGACAACCTGATCGTAGTCGTCCAGGTGTCGGGCAACCCCATATCTACCTTTGGCCTGATCACTAATACATGCCCCGTCACGTTACCGGTGAACTTCGTTTACTTCAAGGGACAAAAGTCGGAGGGCTCCGGCGTCATGCTGTCCTGGGAGACATCCATGGAGCAAAACGACAAAGGGTTTGAAGTCCAGCGCAAGACCGGAACCGGGAATTTCCAGGCCATCGCTTTTGTTCCGTCAAAGGCGCCTGCAGGCAACAGCAGCCTGCCCCTTTCATATGAATTCCTGGACGCCGGCTCCTACGAAGGCGATGCGGAATATCGCCTCGTCCAGGTCGACCTCGACGGGCAGAAGAATTACAGCACAGTGGTAATGGTCAAGGGGAAAGAAAGATCGATGCTCTTGTCCATCTACCCCACCCCCAGCCAGAACGGCGCCGTAACGTTGTCCTTCGGAGACACTGAACCTAAAGACATTCTCGTTTGTGACATCAGCGGAAGGGTGGTAAGAAAGTTGCAAGATGTCGTCACCAACCGCTCTTTCATAACAGGATTGAAGGGAGGCATTTATATCCTGAAAGTCATTCACAATACAGACAACCAGACCGAGGTGAGCAAGATCATCGTTAGCAGGTGACAACCGGCAGCCGGGATCAATGTTTTTTTCATCTGCACGTCAAAAGCCGCCACCTAATAGGTGGCGGCTTCCCCTTAGACGAATTTCACTCGGGGTATTCCTTCCCGATCTCATCCATAATTTTTTTTGACTTGTCGATCACCTCATTGTACCTCCCGGCAATTTCTTCCGTCGATGCAAGTAAGACACTCATATTCTTGACCACATCAGACCCCAGCACATCCAACAGATTTGTCGATCCATCCGTATGCCGGCGGATGTTCTCATTCAAATACCGGAATAACAAGAGCTTATTATCTCTGTAGACACTCGTAGATGCTATCAATACGGGTATATTTTCCTGGTAGAGGTCAAGTATATCATTTTGAAGGGGCAGGTTCGAGATCTGGATGACCTTCCCGCTGGACTTGAAGCCCTCATATCTGCCGTTGTTGACGATAAATTCCGCCATGCTCCACAAACCCCGCTCATATTTACGAACAGAGTCCAACAATGGCTTATCCGTGCCTTTTACGCCCGCGAGATAAGTAAACAAGGCATTGTACCTTTGGTATGCTTTCAAATCCTCCTGCATCTCAGCGATATCACTTTTCAGGTCCGTCCTTAATCCGAGCAGGAATTCCTTCACCTGATGTTGCTCATTCGATACTTCCCGCCGTCTTTCCAGGAAAGCTGCCAGCGAAACGGCAAAAACGATGATAAGTACTTCGATAGCGATCTCTCTTACTTTTTTCCAGACGGTCATATGGGGATTTTTCCAAATTCTATAAGCCTTAAGGCTATGGCCAGTGATTTCATGTTCCATTGGTCGTAAATATATACCAATCTGTATTTACGGCAAAAAAACGCATTACATCGCCACCACCGATGGGGATTAACCGGTGAGCCAATGACCTTACGGGGTCACGGGCGCCGGCGCCTGTCTAAAAGAGCACCCCCAATCCAATCTGAACGACCTGGTTCCTGTACGCGGGGGTGGATGAGGTCCCATCCCCATTGTTGCGCCTGAAATCCATCGTATAACGACCGTAGAAGAATACATTGTCGTTGAGATTGATGTCCAGGCCGATCACCCCTCCGAAAATATTCTTTGTGATATTGTCATTTTCGTTCTTCACCGTCTCTTCATAGGAAGCTGCACCGGTGTTGAACTTTGTATGCGTCGCCAACAGATAGGAATATTGCGGACCGACGACGATGCCAAGCTCTTTGGATGGATTGATCCTCAGCAGCAGCGGGATATCCAGGAAATTGAGATAGCGGCGATAGTCATAGTCCCCCGTCAGGCCCGATCCTTTGGTCCTGTATCCTTTCTGTGAGAATAATATCTCAGGTTGTAATGAGATGGCGCGACACAGCGGTAATTGCAGCACGGCGCCTCCATTAAAGCCGTATAGTGGCGTGGATGAAAAACTATTGCCGTCCGTTTTGATGATGGTAGCGATGCTCAGGCCTCCTTTGAAGCCGAAACGGGGCAATGACCCCTCGTGGTGATGTTCGTTATTTTCCTGCGAAAAGGCGGCGGTTGAAAGGCTAAGCGCCAACAAGGCCTGAAAAAGGTGTTTTGTGATCATGGTATCCGGTTTTGAGTATAGATCAACCGGAGGGGCGATTTGTTACCTGTCTGCGGGGAAAAGCGGGGATGGGAAGTTAAGGCGAAGGAAAGGGACTTCGGTTTTACCCGAAGTCCCGTGGCACTATTTCTTTACATTCAGGCCGACGATCTTTGCGAGATCAAACATAGATACCTGGCTCTTTCCGCCAAACAGCACCTTCAGCTTTGCATCCGCGTTGATCATCCTTTTGTTGGTCTTGTCCTGGAGATTGTTCTTCTTGATGTATTCCCAGATCTTCTTAATGATCTCCGTGCGTGGCAATGGCTTACTGCCGATGACGTCTGATAATGCTGCACTGGGTGTCACTGCGGCCATGAAAGCAGCATTAGGTGACTTTTTCTTTTTAGGAGCAGCTTTCTTTGCAGCCTTCTTAGGGGCAGCTTTCTTAGCGGCTTTTTTAGGAGCAGCTTTCTTTGCGGCCTTCTTGGGAGCGGCCTTTTTTTTGATGGTTTTTGCCATGTTGTATACAATTAATGGGTTAATAATACTGACCAATATACAAATTTCGGCAGATATCTAAATCGTTGACATGGTGGTGGTTGATTGACGATAGTATGCAACTGATTGATTATTAATAAATTGCGATGTTACGCACGCCGGTGTATATAATTATATTTGGGCATCAATAACCGAAAATCAACCCAAAACAGGCCCAAAGAAGCTTCGGCATTACCCTGATGTTCGCCGGCATCACCGGCTATTTATCTATGGGTCGTTACCGGGAAAACACGACCTGGAAAATAATTGTTTTCTTGACATATATTTATTACATAAGTACACTGGCAGGATAAAAATTTACTCCACCAGCGGCGTATACGGCCGGATACTGAACGACAAGACCGCCGGCCTGTCGGCAATATAATATTGGGGCAAAGGCGTAGGACCGCAGCTGGCATTGCCGATGCCCATCTGCTCATAGTCCAGGCTGAGGATCGTCTCTTTGCGGTGCTTCAGCTGGTAAAGATGGTCCGCCTGCCGCAGGTCCTGGTCCGTAAAATGCAAAGCGGTAAAATTCAGCTTTTCTTCCGCAACGATGGTGATCCCGCAGTCGTCGGCGTTGGTGAGTCTTACCCAGCGGGTGTCTTCCCGGTTGCCCATACCCTGCGGCCGTTCATAAGGCTCTTCCATGTCCGTGACGGACCTGCTGTATTCGCCTACATCCGCAGCTTCTTTTCTGTCGGAATAGTTCTCCTGCGGTCCCCGTCCATACCACCGCACTTTTTCCATTTGCCCGTTCAGCGCCATGCGCAGGCCCAGGCGGGGAATATCCAGGTCATTTTTTCCAGGATTGAAGGCTGCCTTTACGGCAATTGTTCCATCGCCGTGGACAGTATACAGGATGGAGACCGACACCCTGAAACCCGATCTTGTCACCGCCTCCGTCACGGTGGAGACCTCAACTGTTCCGGCGTCGACCGCGTGGACCTTACAATCTTTCAGCTCATATGCCAGGCTGTCGTACCCCGCTGTCTCCCATTCGATGCCCGGTCCACGTTCCTTGGTCCTGTCATTATCCAGCCGGGCGCGATATAAGTTGAAGAGGGGGCCGTTCTGCGCTCCATCGATGATATGCAAGGTACCGTATGTCAGCGTAGCGATAGTACCGGAGCGCTTGTCAAAAGAGAGGGCAAAGGTCCGGCCATGGAGGGTGACGGAATCACTATTTTCGGCGAGGTCGATCTTCGGCGTATTAACGGGAATGTATACTTGCTTTTTTGGCGCCGGGAATGGGACCGCCAGCTGCTGCCAGGCAACGACATGCCCGCGGCCCGCCCACCGCTGGTCTTTCGGCAACCTGAACTCCACATTCAGCCAGTATTCCGCGCCTGCCTTTAAAGAAGGCTGAATGAACGGGATGTTGATGGTGGCTGATTGGTCAGGAGCCAGCTGCAGCGCAGGCAATACACCCGACTGCAAAATGCGGCCATCCTCCGAAAGCGACCAGCCCAATTCGAACTGACTGAGATCGGTGAAACTATATTTATTGGTAATGCGGACCTTGCCTGTGAGGGGATCTTCAGGGCTGATCTTAATATACTGGTATACTTTTTTCACTTCATCCAGCTCCGGCTTCACCTTCCTGTCGGAAGTGACGAGTCCCTTGATGCTGAAAGAGCCGTCATTCGGCTGATCGCCGAAATCGCCGCCATAGGCAAAAAAAGTCTTTCCGGCGCTATCTCCCGGGATGGCTTTGTTTACACCCTGGTCCACCCACTCCCAAATACAGCCGCCGATGAGTCGCGGATGCGATTCGATGGCGTCCCAATATTCTTTCAGATCGCCTACTGCGTTACCCATGGCATGGGCATATTCGCACATGAAAAAGGGTTTGGGCGAAACTTTCCCGCCTTCGGAGATCAGCGTACTCACCGAAGGGTACATGCTGGACTCGATGTCTGCGATGTCATTGTATCCCTCATAATGAACAGGGCGGGAAGAATCGATGGCAAGGATCGCCTTTTTCCCTGTGACGAAGTTGATGCCACCCCAGGACTCATTGCCCATCGACCAGATGATCACGGAGGGGTGGTTCTTATCCCGGTGTACCAGCCTCTCTTGTCTGTCGACATAGGCCGGTCCCCATTTGGGGTCTTTCGTAAGCATATCCCAGGCGCCATGGGTCTCCAGGTTGGCCTCATCGATGACATAGAGACCATATTCATCACAGAGCTTATACCATTCGGGGTCATTGGGATAGTGACAGGTCCGGACCGTATTGATATTGTATTGCTTCATGAGCCGGATATCCGTGATCATTGTGGCCAGGGGAACGGCTTTCCCGTATGCAGGATGCACTTCATGCCGGTTGACCCCCTTGATCAGGATCGGCTTCCCGTTGACATACAGCCGGCTGTCCCTGATCTCCACTTTCCGGAAGCCAAACTTCGAGCTGGTGACTTCAAGGGTCCTGCCCATACCGTCTTTTAAAGTGAACACGGCTGTATAGAGGTATGGCGTTTCAGCCGTCCATAGCAGGGGGTGGTCTACCCTGCCCTGCATGTTGACGAGCATTTCTTTTTTCCCGTCGACAATAATCGCTTTGGTGGAAAGGAAGGTCTTCCCGTCCAGCATGGATCCATCCGGCTGGTAAACGCTGATCTCCAACGCATGCGCCGGCGATCTCTTTGTGTTCCCGTTGCGGATAGCCGTCGTTATTTTGAGCATGGCGGAACTGAAGTCCGCCGATAGTTCAGGCTGTAAAAAGAGGTCCCGTATGTGCAGCTTCGGAGTTGTATACAGGTAAACGCTGCGATGGATCCCGCTAAAGCGGAACATGTCCTGGTCTTCCAGGTAGCTGCCGTCACTGAACTTGTAGACCTGTACTGCTACGAGGTTCCTGCCCGGCTTGATGTACCGGGTGACATTGAACTCGGCGGGGCTCATGCTGTTCTCGCTATAGCCCACTTTTTGCCCGTTGACCCAGATATAGAATGCGCTGATCACGCCGTCGAAATGAATGAACACCTCTCTCCCATCCCACTCCGCCGGAATATCGAAATAGCGGCGATAGGACCCTACCGGATTGGGTTCTTTATGCGCCGTCCAGGTTTCAGGCACCTGTCCCATCACCCGTGGCGGGTCCAGTTTGAATGGGTAGGTGATATTCGTATAAATGGGTGTTCCATAGCCCTGCATTTCCATATTCGAAGGTACCGGTGTCTCTTTCCATTGTGCGGCATCATAATCTATGCGGTAGAAATCCGCGGGCGCCTCAGAAGGCTGCTTCACCCAATGGAATTTCCAGGCGCCATTCAATGAAGCATAGTAAGGCGACGCCGCGGCAGCGTCGCGCAATGCCTGCTCCGGGCCTGCATAGGGTATAAAGCTGGCCCGCGCCGGCTCTTTGTTGACGCCGAAGACCTGTTCATTTTCCCAATCATGCTGCTGTGCGTTTACTGTCATGCTCACTGCTATGAGCGCACCGGTCCAAATATAGTTTTTCATTTATCCGTATATTTTACTGTCTTAATGCAAGTTAGCGCTTATCAATTTCACAAATGCATCCGGGGTCACCACCCGTATGTTGGAATGAAGCCCTGCAATAACTGTCTTTATAGCAGAGAGGTCCTTCGTCCAGGCATGTACGAATACGAGCGTATATCCATCAGCGCTATGCGGATCGGCCGGACGGGAATTGATGTTGCTGATCACCTGCGCCTCTTCTTCCAGCCCCTGCCAGAGGTTGTCCCGCTGCTCTATAATAGGCTTACCGTTGGCTGAGAATTGTATCGAACCATGCGGCGCTTCGCCGTAACCGGTGTAGATCAGGGCGTCGATGTTGGGCTGCGCCAGGTATTTATCCCAAAGGTCCATGCGACCTATAGCGCCCTGATCCAGGATATTACAGATATGAAGGTCCGCGGCTCCCATCAGCGTGTTCAGCGTGGCCAGATAGGCATCCAGCCTTCCAGCAGGCATCTGGCTTGGGTAGGTATACCCGCTGCCGCTGGGCCCTGCCACGAAATAATCCCTGGCGGCTCCGTTGGAGGCCTTTTCATAATACCACCGGAGCGCGGAGGGAGCCAGGTCCAGCAGCGAGGGGCTGATGGTATATCCCATGTTGAACGTACCCCTCACCGGGCTGCCGTAATAGTTGTTAAGCGACCACAGGTCAAAGCCGATGTTATCCCCGTCACTGGTCATAAAGCAGACATAATGTACGTTTTCTTCCGGGACGGGATCGGCAGCGCTGTGCTGCTTTAACGTCGACGTGTCGTAAATACTGCTGAGCGGAGCCAGGTTGGCGGCAAGGTCCGAAGGCAACATGGGCACTCCCTGCTGCGCGGCATTTGACACCATGGTGAATTCATCCTGACCGTATCCGAAACAAAAGGCGCCCGGCGCAAGCCCTTTCAGCACCGTGGTACGCCAAGGCGTATTCCCGTCGTAAAAAGTAAACGCATTCGTCAGGCTGATATAATCCCTGAGATGATGGTTGATGGTTGGGTTCTGCTCGGCTGCCAATTGAGTGCTGAAAGCCTTTGGCGCATTGGTGTACAGCCATTTTTCATCCTTTGTGCGGACATCTGCCAGTCTTGAAGTGATCCCCATCTGACGGACTTTTTGTTCCACGCCTGCGGCCACGGCAATACCATTCAAGGGACCGCAAAGCGATGTCGCCACCGTCAGCGAGCGCGGGTTACTGGTCCTGTCATACAGTACGTATCCTTTTACAGCGGATTTGAAATGTGTCAGCAGATCGGTGAGAGCGCCATAGCTGTGCAGGCTGATACCATATTTGCTTTGCAGATAGCCTGTCCAGGTGGTGGAAGGACCTCCCTCGTCGATGTAGATCTGTTCGGAAGATGTCTTAGCCACCAGCCCCTGTAAGGTGGCGACCAGCACTTTCTCATCATCCGACAGGAGGCTGCCGGAAATCACGGCAAGGGACCGCAGGGGGGCGCCTTTCCGGTGAGCGATCCCGGCATGCAGCTCCTGCCTGTTCGTCAAAGTGTCTAGGAGGACAGTGTCTTTGGCAGGCGAAGAAGGAGAAGAGGGCCCTGTGGCAGGGCCTGTGTTCTTGGCACAGCCGTACGTCAGTATAATCGAGAAGCCCAGTATGAGTCTTATTCTATAATGCATAGATCTCCGCTATATTGGTGCTGTTGGTGGCCCACACGCTGGTGACTGTCAACCTGAAATACCGTGCCTCTTTAAATACGGGAAGGAAGAACCGTATCTCGCCCTGCGGCTCCACGATGGGCACCAGGAAACTTCCATCATCCGTCCAGTTAACGCCGTCGGTGCTTACCGCAACCGTCATGGCCTTAGGTTGTCCATGCCCATTGGTGGCCCAGTCGCCTTCGAAGCTGCGGTCCACGAGAGAGACCCCGTGGATCGTCTTAGTTTCACCCATATCGATGGTGATATAGTGGGGAGGACCCGGCTCGCTGCCCGCCCATTGCGATTGCCAGTAGGTGTCCATGTCGCCGTCGATGGCGGCAGCGGCGAGACCATTGGGGCTGCCTTCGGCAGGTTCCTGTGTCGAGTATCCTGCAATCGACCATCCTGTACGGTCAAAAGCCGGCAGGTCTTCCAGCGCAGGGCTGCGGGTGATGACATAGTAAGTGGTCTTCTGCATACTGCCCGCCTGTCCGCCACTGACATGGTCGATACTGATCGGCAGCAGGTAACTGGAGAAAGGCGGCAGCTGATCGCCGTTCTTTATCACCAGCTTCAGGGGATCCGTCGCAGTCTTCCCTTTGGAGATGACGCCTGAAGCTTCGAAAGAATAATTGGCGGCGGGTAAAAGGGTGTAAGTAGTCCCATTCTCCTGGTTGAAGGAGCTGACCAGGTCCCCGCTTACCGAAAAGCTGATGGTGATATCGTTGCCTGCTGATGTGGAGACGGTGGGATAGTCTGCCCCTACCAGGGACGCAGTGTACAGGATGGTGTCTGTCACGTCAAAGGTGGCGCTCACCGTCTTATTCCCTGCAGGCAGGTACACCGTGGTGCTGCCCGCATTGTTTTTCCTGCAGGCCGTCATGGCAGCTGTCAGAAGAATGACTATGGCTATATGTTTAACAGATCTCATGATGAATGATTTAAATGATTAGTAGCCCGGGTTCTGTCCGTCGATCCATCCGTCCGTCCCGCCATTCTGCTTTTGAATGGACGGGTTCTGATCCAGTGCAAACTGTGGGATAGGCATCAGGTACATTTTGGGCAGGAAGATCCGGTTGCGGATGTTCGTACGGGTATAGGTGAGATTGCCGGTCGTCCCCGTGATCACCATGCCCATTTCAGGGCGGTTTAAAACACCCGGAGACCCGTCGGGCATTTTATCAGCGATCTTCCAGCGCAGGACATCCCACCAGCGTTTGTCCTCAAAGCACAATTCCACCCGGCGTTCCCGATGAATGATATCCCGCATCTGTGACTGGTTCACTGCGCCGTAAGCGTCCTCTATCGACGGCAGGTTGCCTCTTGCCCGCACTCTGTCGACTGCGGCCAGCACATCGCTGGTAGGGCCGTTGACCTCGTTCTCAGCTTCCGCGAAGCTGAGCAATACTTCCGCATAGCGGAAGAACATATAGTTCTGGTAACAGATGCCGCTGAAATAACTTCCCGGGTCCATGGCAGAATCCAGCCGCTTACGCGCATAGTATCCTGTATGCGTTTTATCGCTGGCATAGCCCAGGTCGATGGAGTTGTTCCCTCCATCGCGGGTAAAGATGGTAAAGCCCCGCCAGGGCGCGCCGTCATAGAGAATGGTCTTATAAAATCTGTCTTCGCGGCCATCATAAGGATGCTGCGGATCGTACCCCGATCCGGGTTCCGTGATGGCTTTGCCATTGGCCATGGAGAATTCGTCCACCAGCTCCTGTGTGGGCTGAAAGTTACCCCAGCTGACTTCCGCGACGGCTGCATTCATGGTGGGCCCTTCCTTTCCCAGGATGGTCGAGCCGTGGTTGGGACCATATTGCCGGGCGAAGATGGATTCGATGCTGTTGTTATTGCCGACGAGGAATAGCTGGGTGAAATCACTCACGAGATCGTATGTGCCCAGCTCCATCACCTGCTTGTTGGTAGCGGATGCTGCCTTCCATAAATTGGGATCCTGTCCGGGATTGCGTAAGGGACTTGCCTCATACAGCTCGCACCAGCCTTTCAGGGTGAGGGCGGCGCCGCTGGTAGGTCTTCCATAATCCGCTGCGCCATAGCCGGAGGGCAGTATTTTAGAGATAGTGTCCAGCTCATGATCGATGAAAGCAAAGGTTTCCTTTTCGGTATTCCTGGGCCTGTAGATACTATCTCCCTGGGTGACATTGTCCAGCACGTCCTTTATTACAGGCACTCCGCCATAAGCCATCCAGATCCAGTGATACAACAGGGCGCGTATGAACCTTGCTTCGGCGATCCGTTTGGTTTTGTAATCATCCGGCAGCTGTGATGCCGCCACTTTTTGGATGAACAGGTTGCATCTCCTTATTTTCTGGTAATTCTTATCCCAGGTCCACATATCCCAGGGCCCCGTGGGGAGGCTGGACGGCGTCACCTGCGCCGTAGCGACTTTGGCATACCCGTTCATCCAAAGCACGCCCACGTCCGAATTGTCCGTATACTGGTCCAGGTGTTCCGTCTCGTTATTGATGTCGGGCAGCTGGTTGTAAAGGTCGTTGAGGAACAGGTCCGCATTGGCCGTCGAGGACCATACGGCATCGTCGGAGAGAAAATTTTTCGGAGCGATGTCCAGGTAGCTCTTTTTACAACCTGCTATCCAGAAGGTCAGCAATAAGATCGCTCCACATGTCTTAATAATGTTCATATGCTGCAGAGAATTTAATGTTAGAACGTTACGTTTAGGCCGAAGGAGAACACCCGCTGCTGAAAGTAGTATTGTCCATTGCTGGAGCGGGCTTCCGGGTCGATGGTCTCTTTCATGTGCGGCGTCCAGGTCCAGAGGTTTTGCCCGGCGATATACGCCCGGAGCCGCTGCATCCCCCAGCGCCTGACAAGGGCATTCGGAAAGGAATAGCCCAGCTCGAGGTTCCTCAGCTTCAGGTACGAGGCATTCCGCAGCCACCAGGAGGACCAGCGTGTGTCATAGTCCGGCTGGTTGCTGTAGATCCTGGGATACAGCGCATGGGGATTGGCCGGCGTCCAGTGGTCGGTATACGCCAGCTCAGTGGCGGAGCCCTGCTGATCGAACGGATGCACCAGGCTGCCGCCCACCGGCAGGGTCACCTGTGCTGCTCCCTGCAGCAGGAAGTTCAGGTCGATCCCTTTATAATAGATGGTCGGGGTCAAGCCGAAGATCATTTGCGGGCTGCCGTTAGGTCTTCCGATGACCGTCTGGTCATTGTCGTCGATGATGCCGTCAGGTTTTCCCGCCGGACCGCTGAGGTCCGCATATTTCAGGTCGCCTGGCTGCACCGGCGCATCCGGAATGGAAGCAATGCCGGGCTTCAGGCTGCCATTCGCCGTGAAATCATCCGCCGTAAAATAGCCCAGCGCCTTCAGACCGAACTGCGTCCCGTTGGCCCTGCCCGTCTGCCTCCTATTGGGATTATTGTACGTTGCATTCGTTTCATACACCTGCAGCAGCTTGTTCTGCGCATAAGTAAAGTTACCGTTCACGTCTATCCGGATCCCGTTGTGAAATGTGTGCGAAGTGCCCAACGACAACTCTATGCCCTGGTTGCTCATGACACCGCCGTTGACCTGTGGCAGTCCTATGCCGTATTCCGCGGGCACGATGACGTTCGGTGTCACCAGCATGTTGGAGCGCCGTTCGTGAAAATAATCCGCTTCGAAGGTCAGGAGTCCTCGCCATAATGAGGCTTCCACGCCTATATCAAATTTCTTAGCCCGCTCCCAGGTGATATTCGGGTTGGCTTGTGAATTCTCGTAGACGCCTGTCGTAGGGTTGCCATTGAACACGGCCGCGTTGCCATAGATGCCGTATCCCGTGAGAAACTGGTAGGCGCCGCCCGCCAGGTTCCCCGACTCACCATAGGATGCCCTGATCTTGAGCCTGTCCACGAAGGTTGCATTCCGCAGGAAGCTTTCCTGACCAATATTCCATCCCAATGAAAATGCGGGGAAGAAGGCATACTGTTTTCCGGGAGCGAAATAATAGTGCCCATCATATCTTCCTGCTACTTCCGCCAGGTATTTGCCCGCATAGCTATAGCTCAACCTGTAGAGGTATCCCACCTGCGCCTGTTCGGAAGAGGAGCCGCCGTTGGATATCTGCCCCGCGGCAACACCTCCCTGGTCCAGTTCATCGATGTTGATGGGATAGGCCGTTCTGCCGGCGCCCAGGCCCCAGTATTTCTGGCTGCGCGATTCTACCACGCCCAGGAAAGTAACATCGTGCTGTCCGAATGTATTGTGGTAGTTGATGTATCCCTGGTAAGTGAATGCTTTATTCTGGCTCACGCTCTCATTCAGCTGGGGTTGGGAGAATTCCGTGTACCCCGGTGTAAAAGTATAAGGCGTCGTGGAGAAATCCGCCGAATAAGAGAGGACAGGCGTCCGCCAGATCTTCGTATACGTGTTATACGGGTCATAGCTGACCACTCCCTTCACGCTGAGGCCTTTTACGAACGGCAGCTGCTGCTCGATGGAAAAAGTGGTGAGGAGCTGCGTATTTTCATTGAAAGCATAGCCGCTGTTATAGATATATCCCACCAGCGATCTGCCGATATAGCTCCCCCAGCGCCCATTGGAATAATAGATGGGAGAGGTGGGCGGAGTACGGAAAGCCTGGTACATGATGCCACCGTTGGCAGCGCCGTACATGTTGTTGGGATCGCCGGCCGTCTGGTCCACTTTTCCGGAATAGTGCTGGTCGACCACATAACCGTTGAGCCCCAGGGACACATTGGTGGTATTGGTGGCTTTTACATCCACCCGGGTGTCTGCATTGTATTTTTTCAACCAGGTGGTAGCGAACTGTCCCTGTTGGGAAGTATATCCCAGGGCCGCATAATACCTGATCTTGTCCGTTCCCCCCGAAAGCTCCAGGTTATGGTAAGTCAGGACAGCGTTGCGCCGCAGCACGTCCCGCAGGCCCCGGCTGTTGGGATAGCGGTCAGGATCAGCATCCGCCGCCTTGTCCACCGTCTTTTTATATTCAGCGATATCATTGTCTGAAAAAGGCATGTTGGGAAGGCCGCTATTCTTTGCTCCTTCATTCTGCAGCAGGGCATATTGATAGGAATTCACCATCTTAGGGATCCTTGCCGGATTTTGATAGCCCATATAGCCATTGTAGGATAAAGACGGCACGCCGGTCTTCCCTTTTTTCGTCGTCACCAGGATGACCCCATTGGCGCCTGCCAGCCCATAAGGAGCTACGGCTGCGGCATCTTTCAGCACGGTGAAGCTTTCGACGGAGTTCGGGTCCAGTTGGGCGAATGATCTGGGAATGCCATCGACCACCAGCAGCGGGTCTGCATTGCCCGTCGTAGAGCTTCCTCTTATCCTGATCCTCGATCCATCCAGGCCGGGTTCCCCGCTGCCCTGGTCAGCGATCACTCCCGGGATCCGTCCTACCAGGCTGTTGGACAAGTCGGCAACGGGCTTCTGCGCTACATCCCCGCCTTTTAATGTAGAGACGGCTGCTGTAAGAGAAGTCTTTTTCGTCGTGCCGTAGCCGATGACCACCACCTCATCCATCTTGCCCTTACCCGCAATTTTCAGCAGGACATTCGCCTGTGTCTGGCCGCCGAGCGCCAGTGTTTGGGTTTCATAGCCTATGGAGGAAACTTCCAGCACACTGCCTGCGCTGTCGACATTTATCATAAAATATCCATCGTTGTCCGTGCTGGCGCCATTTTTCGTTCCTTTTTCAATGATCGTCGCTCCGGGAACCGGCTCTCCTTTTTCATTGGTGACCCTCCCTGTGACCTTGATCTTTTGCTGCACAGCGCCGGACCTGGGCGTTATAGCAATGACATCGCCTTCCAGCAGCCGGTAGGCCAGCGGGGTATTGGCAAGCAGCATGTCCAGCACCCGCGTGACCTCCTCGTCCCTCACGGACAGATCCACTTTCTTTTCCGCAGGCAGCAGATCATTGTTGAATAAAAAACGGTACTTCGTACGTTTCTCGATCTCCAGGAACACCTTGGCGAGAGGCATTTTCTTTACTGTCAGGCTCACCACCGTCTGCGAATGCACACTGGCTGAAACCTGGATACAAAAAACCACCGTTAAAATGAAAGTCAATTTCATGAGCAGTAGAATTTTCAGCAATGCATACCCTGAAAAAAAAGCACAATGCTGTTCTTTTTTTTGCATAAATTCGTAATTAGTAAATAGTTAGATAATAAAAGTCACGCACGACCTCCAGGAAGAGTGTGAACTTTTGTTTAACTTGTTTATCGACGGGAAGTGTGGCGACATTTCCCGTTTTTTATTGGGTTGGGAGTATCAGGTGTATAGTTTCATATTTTAAGCAGATCGTTTAGTTGGTTAATAAAATTTCTTGTCACCCATATGGCTTTACTCAATAGTGATCGTGTTGTTCTTCTTATCAATGATGTAGCTGAAGGGATAAGAAACCTTTAGCTTATCCAGGGCTTCCCGGACGGACTCATTGTAAAATATACCGGTGAACCTTTTCACCGGCAGGTCCTTGTTCTTCACGACAAAAACGACATTATACCATCTCTCCATTTCCCTGGCCAGCTCCCTGAACGGCTTGTCCCGGAAGATGAGCTTATTTTTCACCCAGGAGGTCTCTACGATGGTGCTGTCACCGGGTTCATAGGCTATTTTGGAAACGGCGATCGACGGGCCTGCGGCCTGGTCCTGTTTTGTCGCGGCTTTCCCTGTTAGGGTGTCTTTTCCGGCATGCAGTTCCGTTTCGTCATTACGGACCGAGATCTTTTCATCCGGCTTGAGGAGCATCCTGTCGGAGGGTCTTCCCGGAAGGGAGATCTCGATGGCGCCTTTGATCAGCGCGGCTTCCGTTGCCGGCTCATCCGGGTAGGCCCTGACATTGAACGTTGTGCCCAGCACTTTAACGTCCATCACTTTCGTGTGAATGACAAACGGATGTGCCGCATCTTTGGCTACATCGAAAAAAGCTTCTCCCACCAGCCGCAGCTCTCGCGTCTCTTTTCCGTAAGTTTCGTCATAAGAGAGGTTGCTGCCGGCGTTCAGCCATACTTCCGTGCCATCCGGAAGGGTCACCCTGGAGTGGGAGCCGTTCTTCGTGGCTACGACGTTATTATGCCCTTGTGTTTTGCCACCAGCTGCGTTGAACCAGCCTGCCCACCAGGCGCCTATTCCTGCAAGAACGATGAGGCATGCGGCCGCGGCGCCCGCATATTTCCATAGCCTGATCCGTTTGGAAGGGCGGCTGGCCCGGGGAAAGAGCTCGTCCCATCTGTCCATGACATGGGCTTCCGGCAATTCCTCTCCGGCGTGCATAGGCGTGTCCCAGATGATCTCCAGCATTTTGAGGAATTCGGCATTTGCCGGATCCTCCTGGATCAATTTATTCAGCTCGATCAGTTCCGAAGGGGAGATCTCCCCGGCCTGCTTTTTTCCGATGAGTTCCAGTAACCTGTTGTCATTCATAAATAAGGATGTATTATGGTGCGCAATAGGTAAAGGCAATTTTTTTTGCTTTTACCCCTAAAAGGAGGGAAAATTTTTTTTCTGAGGTGGGGAGGATATTACCTGGAAGACTGGCGGTATTGCCCGGAAAGGTATTGCGGCAGGGTTTCCTGGATCTTGCGCAGCGCGATGGTCATCTGGGCTTCCACCGTTTTAATGGAGATGGCCAGCAAGTCGGCTACTTCCCTGTATTTCAGGCCCTCTTCTTTCACCAGGCGAAAGATAAGCTGGCATTTGCCGGGCAAAGCGCTGATGGCTTTTTCGATCTCCCGGATAATTTCCTCTGAAATGAGGATGTTCTCCGGATGCCTGTGAAACTGCATGGCGCTTGTCCGGGCCTCATCCAGGTCGATGGTGGCGTCCCTGCGATTCTTTTTCAGGCAGTTCAAGGCTCCGTTCTTCGTGGCGACATATAAATAGTACGTAAGATTCCTGATGGCCGGCAGTACTTTCCTCTGCTCCCAGAGATGGATCAGGACATCTTCCACGACCTCGGCGGCCCAATCCCGATTTTTCAGGTAAGTCAAAGCAAAGGAGAACAGCCTGGGGTAAAAGTGAAGGAAGATCTGCTCAAAAGCGCGTTCATCATCCTGTTGGGATACTTTAAGCGACAGCATTGTAACATCTTCAGCAAGCATGCACACGCGAATTTGGCCAAAGTAAATAAAAAAACATGATAGTTCACAGATAATTGCTCTTTACCGCCGCTGCCTGGCTTTCCCGGCCGTTGTCTAATCCGGTCTCAGGCATGAAAAAAAGCTTTTTAATTTCAGCCGCATAACAACCTAAACGATCTATATGAAAATAGCGCATTCAGCAACGATTGTCCTGTGCCTGCTCAGCATGATCCCCGCCTGCAAAAAGGACGGCAAGATCCCTGGTCCCCCCGGCGGAGGGGGGACGCATGTCAAAAAATGGCTCATCAAAGATATTGCCACACCGAATGCCAATGGGGCCGGGCATACGAGCCATACTACCTATCATTACAATGATACGGGGCTGATCCTGAAAGTCACTTTCGGATATGACATCGGCGCCGACGCGCTGGGAAGCGTAATCTTTGCTTACAAACCGGATGGGAAGCTGGATACGGTGAAACCGTCGAACGCCTCCGGGTTAACATGCCATTATCTGAGCAATTTCTCCTTCCAGACGCAGCCCTTTTTTTTTAATCCCGACCATGACAATGTCAACAACTACTATTTTAACGGTCATTCCGCCAGCGAGTTCGATGGATGGAGTACGGATGTTCCGCCGGCCGCAAAATCAGGTTTCAACTACAGCGGTCAAACCGTTATTGTTTACAATTCCATCGGTGGTCTGCAAGGCATGACGGGAACAGACTATTACAATGTTGTGCAGGATATATTTGCCACGGCCAGCGGAAGTACAAACCCCAACGACTCCCTGTTCAAAAATCCCTGTACCAACGGGACTTCCATCGAACAAAGGTTTATTTACTATTTCTATGGTCTTTCCATTCTATCGCTTTGCCCCAACTGGCTGAATGGCACTTACGAATCCTACAGCTATAATTCAGGCGCCAAAAAAGCCACCGGCCGGTGGAATTACTCCTATACACTCGACAAGGACGGGAATGTGGCAACCATTGTAAGACAGTATACGGATAATCCGCCCGCGTTCAATGACTGGAAGTCCATGCCCCCGCTTACGCTGACCTATGAACAACATTAAATGGCAGCATGCCGGAACTGCATTATACATTATCTTTATATGAATAAGACCATCAATAATTTTTCTTGCGAGGCCTATTCGAGAAAATAACACTTTATATTTTCCTGCTGCTGGGTTATGTTCCGGCTGAAAGCCAGCTGCTTAATTTTTACACGTACACTAAGAACAGCGGCCTGCTGAATAACGAAGTGCGCTGTATACTACAGGCATCGAACAGATCGATGTATTTCGGGACACCGCTGGGGCTCAGCGTCTATGACGGCGCTTCGTTCAATAATTTCGATATAAAGAAAGGTTTCCGCCACAATATCATCTCGGACATCGTGGAAGGGAAAGACCGGGAGATAAGCCTGTTTACCAATAGCGACCACTATTACCGGCTCTTCCGGCAACGGCTCGCCATCGATTCTATTCCTGAACAGATCGCGATAAAAAAACTATACCGCGGCAGATCCGGCCGTCAGTATGCGTGCACTTATTCCGGCTTGTATCTTTTCCATGATGGGAAGATCCAAAAGCTGCCTGTTGCGGAAGGCAAGGCTTACCCGCGCATCAATTGCGTTGTGGAGTGGCAGGACAGCCTGCTGGTAGTGGGAAGAAGCTATGAGCCGCTGGATATCTATAATATGCATACCTGGCGGCGTGTGGCCTCTTCTGCAGGGAAATTCTTCGTCCGTGATCTTTGCGTGGATGCGTCGGGCAACCTGTGGGCGGCCACCATCGGGTCGGGCGTTTGCCTGCTCAGGCGTGGAGAAGTGAAAAATGCTTTCCCGTTCAGCCAGCTGCCGCCGGGGCTGAATGCATTCCGGCAAGCGGAATTCAGGGCGATCGTTCAGGACAGGGCACAAAATATCTGGATGGCCTCCATCAACCAGGGCCTGATAGAATACAATCCGGCATCAGGTGAATTTCACCACATCACGATGCAGCAGGGACTCGCAAGCAACACCCTGTTTTCCCTTTGCTGTGATGGCGACGACAATATCTGGATCGGCACCAACCAGGGATTGCAGAAACTGGTCCATCATTATTCGATGGCGTATACATCGAGGCAGGGTCTTCCCGCGGATCTCGTACTGGATGCCATGCCACTGCCATCAGGGGAGATCATTACCTGCGGTTATTCCGGTGTCGGGCATATCAACGCGGCAGGGTCCTCCGCACGTTCCTGGCGTCCTCCCCTGGAAGATGAATACTTTTCACGCTTCACCTCATTCAATGATCATTGCATGGGGCTGTCGCTGAGACAGCTGGTTGAGCTTGACGTTGCCGGTGACGGCGTTCAGGTTAAAAGGACCCATGCTTTACCGGAACATTACAGAAGCCTGGCCGCCTGGGATGCGCACAAATTGTTACTGGGCGGTGACAGCAGTATCCTGCTGTTCATGGATGGGAAATTGCATAAGTTCATCACGGAAAAGGTCCGTTATGTTTCTTGCATGACCGTGGATGCACAAGGCATTTTATGGACAGGCAGCCTTAATAATATCATCAATGGCTATCAGATCCGGGAAAACGGGAAACAGCTGTCGGCTTCGCTGATCTTCCAATATGCGGCGCAATCAGCCGGAGCGCAGGACTTCATACAATGCATCAGTGTCAACAAAGCGGGCGACGTATTTTACGGTACTGCGCAAAGCGGGATCGGCCTATTGTCCGTATCCGGGAACAAACTTATAGAAACCGGCAGGATCTCAACAGCCGCGGGGCTGGGCAACAACAATGTGCTGTGCATGCAATGGCATGATGATTCTACGCTGCTGGCAGGAACGGGCAGCGGCATCGACAAGATCCTATTCTCAACCATCCATCCCCCGCGGGTGCTGCACATCAACGACTATTACAATTTTTCGAACTCGGTATACAGCATCCGTGAAAATGAAAAGCACCATTTTCTGCTCGGGACCGAGGCCGGCCTTTTCCGGCTGCCATCGGTGGATGTGGAATCCGGGTCCATGCGCAACATGCCCGTCGCCATAGCTGCCCTGAAGCTGATCAGCGACCCGGACAGTATCATCGCCGACAACAATACGATCAACCTTTCCCACGACAATAAAGGGATTACTATTTCGTATGCGTCTCCCAATTTTGTGAACGAAAAGAATACCCGCTTTACTTACCTTCTTGAAGGCGGCAACCAGCAAAACTGGAGCCGGCCTGCCGAAGCTAACCAGGTATCACTTATCGACCTGCCGCCGGGCAAATACCGGTTCATGGTCAGGGCCGTAAATATTTTTGAAGAGGCCTCCTCCGATGCAGCCATTGTAAATATCAGCATCCGGCCGGCGTTCTGGCAGCGCTGGTGGTTTTACGGGCTGATCGTTCTGGCCACGGGGGCGATATTGTTCTTTGCCGTAACGAAAAGGATCAATAATATCCGCCGTGCATCGGCAGTTAAGAACAAGATCGCGGTGACGGAAATGATGGCGCTTCGTGCGCAGATGAATCCTCATTTTATTTTTAACTGCATGAACATTATCGACGGGCTTATTACGGACAACCGCCGGGAGGAGGCGCAGGATTTCCTGCAGACATTCTCAAAACTGATACGGCTGGTGCTGGAAAATTCCCAGCATCAGCTGGTTCCCCTTTTCCAGGATGTCCATGCATTAAAGCTATATACCTCACTGGAAGCCATAAGATACGATCATGAGTTCAGCTATACCTTTGAAATAGACAACACGCTGCTGGAAAGTAATTATAAAATACCTCCTCTCCTGTTGCAGCCATACGTGGAGAACGCCATTGTTCACGGCCTCCGGCACAAAGAGAACGGACATGGCCTGGTAACAGTGTGTGTGAAGAAAGAAACGGACCACGTATCCATTGTTATAGAGGACAATGGCATCGGGAGAGCTAGGGCCATGGAATTCGACAGGAACAATGGCCGGGCGCATCAGCCTATCGGGCTCAATGTAACGGGAAAGCGCATTGAGCTGTTAAAACTCACCAACGGAGACAACGTGAGCATTCATATTACAGACCTGCATGCGGGTGAAGAGACAGGCACAAGGGTAGTTATCAAATTCCCGCTGGAATTCAGGTTCGACTGAGCATTATAATCTAATTATGATAAAAGCCATTATTATAGACGATGAGCAAATATCGCTGCGTTCCCTTGGTGAAAAGATAAGAACACATTGCCCGGACCTCCAAGTCCTGGAGCTGTTCAGCCGGGCAGAAGAAGCGGCGTCGAAAATAAAGGAATTAGCCCCTGATGTGGTCTTCCTTGATATCGAAATGCCAAAAATGAATGGGTTCACGCTGCTTGAAAAGCTCAAACCCATTCAATTCGAAGTGATCTTCACCACAGCATACAGCGAATATGCGATCCGGGCGTTACGCGAGAGTGCGGTTGACTTTTTAACAAAGCCGATCGAGAACAAAGAGCTGATTGCCGCTGTCGGGCGGCTGAAAAACAGGCTGCAGACCAAATCGGCACCGGGAAAGATCATCGAACAGCAACTGCAGCAGCTGCTAGAGTACCGTCATCCTGCCGCGCAGCTCGGCCAGATCGCTATACCTGTATTGAACGGCCTGGAAATGATCAAGACAGCCGATATCATAAAGATAAAAGGCGAGAATGTATATTCTGTTTTTTACCTCGCAGGCGGAAAGAAAGTCACTGCGTCGCTGACGCTTAAGGAGGTTGATAGCCTGCTTGGCAACAGTGAATTTTTCAGGGTGCATAAGTCTTTCATCGTTAACCTGAAATGCATTGTCCGATATATCAAAGGCGAAGGGGGAACGGTATTGCTTACAGACGGTTCGGAGGTGGAAGTTTCACGCAGGAATAAGGCTGATTTCCTTAAACGCATCAGTGCAACTTCTTAAGCGGAGACAATACCAACTGTGTAGCACAAACGTTTGCGTGAAATCTAAAAGCCGGTTGGATAACTCAATCCCGTTCCTTAGGTTTACAAAATTAAAAAACACATCTCATGAAAAAAGTAATCACGCTCATCGGGTCAGTCATCTGCCTGTCATTTACACAGCATCCGAAAGTTCCAGTTACCACACCGTCTCAAGCTGCATCAACAGCGAAAGCAGCTGCCGTCAAGGTGGTAGATTTTCCGAGAGGCATCAGCTGGAGTATCGCTTATTTCAAGGACCAGCCCCTGGTAACACTTAACTGGCCGGCTTTTAGCCAGGGCGGGCTCGGGACAGTGCCATTCACTTTTCAGGGGGTGACCCAATGGGTTGATCCTACCACTACGACGTGGACGTACTGGGTTACCTCATTGACGGCCAACACGAGCTATACGATGGTCATCGGTGGCGTAAATTATTATTTCTACTGGAACGGAAGCTCGGGCCAGTGCATCATTACCGGTCATAATTAAGACCTGTACTTAAAGGGCCGCTCCTTCCGGAAGCGGCCCTTCTATTAGAAGGTATCATTTCCAGAAGCATGGAATAACCCCTTTGGGTCTGTCATCACCCCTGATGATGATCGATATTTCCAATGTTCTCGGCTTTTGCGATGCCGAAGCGAGCTTTGAAATGGTTATATCATAGGTAAAACCAAACTGAAATTTTTTATAGACCAGCCCAAGGTAAGGTATTACGGCATTGTTGGACCAGTACCAGAGCCCTCCATTCAATATAAGGTCATCATCTCCTTCGTTTGAAAGGAAATACCCAAGCCCCCCTCCTACTGAAAAATAGCTTGCGTTGGCCTGTGTTTGATAGATAGCGTTGGTATTTAACACCACTCTCTCGTTCAGGTAGTTCTCGAAGTTTGCGTGCACTACATAGCGGGGCGGCAAAAATTGCCGGGGATCCTTTGTAACGGTTTGTTTGGGCCTGTTAAGATGAAATGCAGAGACGCCGAAGTCGAAATCCGAGTATTGGCTCACGTAACTGTAGAGCACGCCGACGCTGGAGGAGATATAAGACTTCATATTGGTTAAGGCTGATTCGCCCGTTGGAAGGTTGGTATTAAATCCGTAACCGTTGAATTGCTCCGCGAAATTAAGCCGGTTGAAATCTACCTGTTTGTGACCGTAGATCAATCCCATGCCGACACCTAGCCGATGCTCCCCTTCGCCTTCGGCTATTTTAATATTATAAGACAGGTTAAGCGAGGCGTAATTGCTTTTCAAAACGCCGGCCATAGCCTGGTCATACATCAGCATGGTGCCGATGCCAAAGACTGAGCTTTCCGGTATTTTGTTCTTGAGGATCTTGCTGTCGAAAGAAATGGTGCCGGTAGTATAGGGGCTGGCCGGGCTGATCCACTCATCGCGAATATTGGAGATCATACGCCATCTGCTGTTGATCCTTGCTGTCAGTGCCGGGTTTATATTCAGCGGCGAAGCGAAGAATTGCGAAAAGCTGGGATCCTGTCCATATGTGCTCACAGCTATAAGGCCGGTCAGCAGCAGCAAATTCAGGTGTTTAAAGCAAGTCATAACATTATATATTTATCGCAATAGAATTGAATTACCGCGCTTTTTGATAGCTCTTTGCTTGGGGGAGTAGTAATTAATTCCATTGGCATGCATTTAGCGTTTAGGAAAACCTTGAATTTCACATGAGATATTGGGGAGAAATCGTCAGTATACCAGACAAGTAATGCTAATATAAATCCATATTTATACGATATTGTATATCAGCATTTTATGAAATATTAAAAACCAAAACTGTCCCAAATTGGGAAATTAACCCAATTGGGGGACTGGAATTCAAATTGTATTCTTACGATAGGAAGATGGATTGATAGGAAGTTGTACGCTTACGATAGGAAGATGGATTGATAGGAAGGCTTCATTTCCAGAAGCATGGAATAACCCCTTTGGGTCTGTCATCACCCCGGATGATGATGGATATTTCCAATGTTTTCGGCTTTTGCGATGCCGAAGCGAGCTTTGAAATGGTTATATCATATGTAAAGCCAAATTGAAACTTTTTATAGACCAGCCCAAGGTAGGGTATTACGGCATTGTTGGACCAGTACCAAACTCCTCCGTTCAATATGAGATCGTCATCTCCTTCGTTTGAAAGGAAATACCCAAGCCCCCCTCCTACTGAAAAATAACTTGCGTTGGCCTGTGTTTGATAGATAGCGTTGGTATTTAACACCACTCTCTCGTTCAGGTAGTTCTCGAAGTTTGCGTGCACTACATAGCGGGGCGGC
>Ga0268264_10000289_pt1 | contig 84632 bp, 60 predicted proteins | sample KBSSwiS32_FD_190357 | JGI IMG/M metagenome (GOLD analysis project Ga0268264, IMG submission 190357) | Switchgrass rhizosphere microbial communities from Kellogg Biological Station, Michigan, USA - KBS Switchgrass S3-2 (SPAdes) (version 2) | ecosystem: Host-associated > Plants > Roots >... | reverse complement strand
AAGTATTTCGCTGCGGCAATATACTTCAAGGTCGGCTCTGATTTAACCGTAAAGCGGATTTGCTACCGCCTTTGGCGGGCCTTGGTGCTTCGTGGCAAATCTACAGTGACGCCGGGCACCGTCTCCCCCTCGATCCACCTGCCCTCAATCATCACGGTTTTTGGGTGCGATGGGATGCCCCGTTCGTTCCGGTGAATCTGAGCCACCACTGTATCCACTGCCGCTGCGCCGACGACCGGCCAGTTTTGATCCAACCCAGAAAGCTTGCGGCTGGAAAATGTACTGGGAAGGCTGACATGCGCAAACGCCAGCTCAGTCGGAATGCACACGCCGACGTCGAGCAGGTTTTCCAGCAGACCGTCATGGCCGATGACTGCATCCGGGCGGTACTTTTTCAGCCAGTGGGAAAGGGGCTCCGGGTTGAGTTCACCCAGAAAAACAGGGACACACTCGCGGGAAGGGAGTCGCAGTTGGATCCCTGCCGCGCAGGATGACCAATTGTGATCCACTTTGTCATCCGTAAGCTTATCCACCGCAAGACCGATCCGGCTGTATCCTTTTTTGCGAAGTATCTCGTGGATCAACGCCATGCCGTGAAATTGATGGTGCGTAATCCGGTGAAGCCGGGGCACCAGCAGCGAATTTCCAATGGATGCCGCGCTCCATTCCGACCATTCAAAGTTGTCGAGATTCCCTGATTCCGGCAGCGGCGCAACGATCACCCCCTGGATATTCCGGGACCGGAGGATTTTTTCGATCCTACCCGGATGACCGGCATAGTCTTCCGTCCAGAAAATATCGATGAGAAATCCGAGAGCCTCCGCCCGCTGCCGGATGCCTTCGAATACGCGGGACTTGATCCAGGGGTGCATCCAGACTTTTTTTGAAACAAGAAACGCCAGGTTCGCCTGGTATTGTATCGACCGTCCGGACGAGATATGGGCCATCAGGGTCGCCACCATGGGGTTCGGCCTGTAACCCATGCTCGTGGCCAGCGCGCGGATGCGTTCGCGTGTCTCGAGGGAGATGCGCGGATTGTCCCGGAGGGCGAGGGATACCGTCATCACGCTGCAGCCCGCCTTCGCGGCGATGTCTTTCATTGTCGGGCCCAGGGGATTCACGACTTTTAAATTAGCTGCGGGCTGAGTCTGTTTGCAATCAAATGCGGACAGTGTCCCGCCGCAATCCTCAGGGGCGGAAACTTCGCGCCCGCCCGGTGACTGGATCGATCTGGATGGTGAAGTAATTTGCGGGCAGACCAGCGGTGCCAGTGGTGGGAGCGTTCTCCAGGAGGAGCGTCAGGAACCAATTGCTGCCGGTTCCCTCGACCGGGGTGAGGTCGGTGCCCCCATTTGGGCGAAACCGGAACCAGATATACGCGGTATTGTCGGGCACCGGATAATCCTCCGGCTGGACGCTGTTTCCGCTGCGTCCGGCCATGAGCGAGGAAAGTGTAGTGCCGGAGGAGATGATAACCGGCTCAGTAAGGTGCTTCAGGGTTCCGAGCGCCTGTTTGTTATTGTTCGCATCCACCGAGAACAGGCGATAGGCGCGGTACTGAAGATCAGTCGGACTCGTCGCTCCCCCCGTTTTGTAAATACGCACCTCGACCGGGGAATTGTTTGTGAGCGCGGTCTGGCGCGCAAGATTCAGGGTGTCCATCAATGCGAGCGATCCGTTTGTCAGGTTCGAGGATCTCAACGGGCCGGTCACAGCAGGAACAACCGCCACGGTGATGATGGCGATGATCGCGATGACTGCAAGAAGCTCCAGGAGTGTGAAGCCCCTGCGGATACGTGCCGGTTGGGAATGCCAGCCGATCATGGCGCAAATTGCTTGGTATTCAGCACGCGGAACTTGTACATCTTGTCGAGAGAATCGGTATTCGGATTCACATACGCGGGATCACTCGCCTTGAACCGGCTGTCATTCGGGTCGATGTACCGCTCGATCACGAATGATCCCCGGTATTCGCCGGTAATGACGTCCTTGATCCCCCTTGTGTTTGGATCGTTGGGATCCGCAAACGCGTTGACCGGGGTTCCCCGGATTTTTTTCAGCGCTTGGACGCGCACATGCACCGTGTAGGTGTTCGATTTCGTGGTCAGGCGCGGATAGATCAGGTTGTACGGCGACTCCATCATGTTGTCCCCCGAGAGCGAGGCATACTGCCAGAAGGTTTTCAGCTGCGATCTCAATGCGGTGACGTCGCTGGCGTCATAGAGATCGACTGTCTTCTGTTTGTAATTGGGTATATTGTCCGGGTGGCCCGTCCAGATGAGGTTTCCGGTTCCAGACTTGGCCACGAACGGAATGTTGCAGATTTCCGTGGGAGACTTGAACGCTTGTTGGGTGGAATCGGCAAACCGCTCGTCAAAAAACATCAGTGTCTTGTCCACGTCCATGTCGTAGATGGAACTGGGGAAGGTATCAACGGTGTTGACGTCCACTTCCTTGTATCTCAAGAAACCGTTCTGGTCATCCGTCGGCAGCATCGCCATGATTCTGGTCGATTTCAGCGCGGCGCGGATGCCGGTATCCCGCCGGATGTAGGTGAATGGCATGATTTGGTAGTTCATGTTGATCTTCCCCGCGGTCGAGAAAGGCTCGCTGATCGGGTATGGATCGACCACCGGCATCCAGAACAAATCCAGCAGCAGGTGGTCGCCGGGCGCGGCGCTGCCGGGGTGGGATGAAAATAAATCGGGCCGGAAAAGCAGCGTCTGCCACGGCGTTTCCGTGCCCGTTCCGTTTGCAATCGCGCCGGTGGGCAGCGTGCCAAACTGGACTGCGGAAGAAATCTCGCGGTTTGGAGAAAAGATTTTGGAAAGTTTGCCTGTATCAAACGGGAAGAGCTGGTTGTGATACGGAAAAGTGTCGCTTTCTCCCCAACTGTAGCCTCCATAGCTCACGTTTCCTTCATCCGGTTTCATGATCAACGGTCCGTCGCCCTCGCTGCAAAAGCCGGTGGTGAAATCGAAATATCCCCGGTTCCGGTAAGTCGTTATCGTTGACGCATCGCTCGGTGCCTCCGGTCGGTTGTTACGCCCCGAACTTGCAAAGGTCGAGGAAGTAATCAGTACGCCGCGCTTGGGAAGGTGCGAGGCTTTAATAATGTCCTTCGTCGCCATTTCCTCCAGGCCTTCAATCCCTCCGCCTGGTCTGAGCAGGCTGTGAGCCATCGGAAGCGTGCCGGAAGCGGAATAGTTGATGTGCGGAACAAATTTCGTGGTGCCTGATTCTGTATTGCGAACAGCGAGCAGTCTCAGGTCGCCGTGGCTGAGTTCAAGCCCGCGGACGATGTCTCCCCCGCCCCTGGAGGTTGCCGAGGTGATGATCGCTTTGCCAGCCCTGTAATGTTCAGGGCTGTCTCCGGCTGAGATTTGAGAGACAGCACATATCTGGTTGATGCGCTCTTGCAAGAGGGGGCTGTTTCCAGAGGCCCCTGATATAACAACGCCAGTGGAACTCATTATCGGCGGCGCCAGTCCTGCCACGGAGGGAAATTGAGGGATGAGCGTCTGGAAGATATGGGAGGTGTTCGTATCATCATTATACGCGGCTTGGAGCGTGTAGGAAAATCCGTCTATCGAGACGCGTGATTTGGTCACCGCTGTTGCGTCAGTTCCGGATATGACGAACTTGAGCGGATTCGATGCGAAGGGGTAGCCGCTTTCACCCGTGGTGTGGATGTTGCGTGGCTGGAGATTGTAGTTGTTGTCGAGGTAGAGGAAAGGCGTGAAAAACCCCTGGCCTCCGCCCCATGCGCGCCCGATGTAGGGCTCCACATTGCTCGGCACGTCCATGTGGATCGAGCCGTCCAACACATCCAGCGTCTGGTCGACGATGATGCCGTCCGTGCCTGTGACATGGATTTTCGGGGGAGTCGTTTGCATCCCGCTGATTGAAATGGTGTAGTCCGGCACATACGCGGCGTATCCGTTCATCGGCACGTAGGTTTCCAGCAGCAACGCAAAGCGCATGGTCAGTGTGATCTGTCCCGCCGCCGGCGTGTTGAGTTCCTGGTTTTCCATGATCAACGCGTAGCCGAGCTTTGAAACGGTCGGGAACCTTCCGAATCCCCGCGTATTGCCAATTTCAATCGGGACCACCTGCCCACTCCCGGGAAGAGCGGGAGGGATCGCCGTCGCATTGGACCCGGTGTTTATGGCGTTGGTCCCGGTGGGGTTCATGTAAAAGGCGTATTGTTTTACGGACCCCGTCGTGGTCGGCGTCAGCGCCGGATCAGGATATGCGAGATTCACGCCCGAGCGGATCCAGTCGAACATCTCCGTGAGGATCTGGTCCGATTGACCGCTGGGATATTTCGAGGCGAATGTGTTGCTTCCGAAACCTGGGATCGGGTTCGACAGGATGGACTTGAGATTTGCATAGAGGTCCTGGTTCCTCTGGATGCCGTTGTAATCCTCCGTAGGGCTCTTGGGATTCTGCCGTTGAAAGTAAAATTTCCCCCCCCCGATCGTGGAACAGAACGCCAGCGTCTTGTCCGTGGGGCTGATGTAGTCCGGCCGGGTGTCCACCGGCCAGAGTGAAATACGCGGCCTGCCCATGAGGTTGAGTTCCGGCGCGCGGCTCTGGGCGGTGAGAAAAAACCGCAGCTTCGGGACCGCCTGCTCATCGATCTTGATGGAATTCGTAAAAGTATAGGGATGGCCCGCCGTGGAACTCTGGATGAACGATGTGTAAATCCAGTCAAGCTGCCCGCCCCGCAGCGTTTGCAGATTCGCGGTGGTCATGTCATAGCGCGGGCCTGCGGATCCGCTCACTTCAGGCAGGAATGCGAGTTCATCCACGCTGTCGTAGAGCCTGTCGTGGTCCAGCGACACGGCAAAACTGGCGGTCGGGAGGCGGTTGCCTTGCGATCCTCTGCCGGAGACGCGCGGGGACATGCCGTAAATAAAGTTGCGAAGGTCTTTGGCCGCGGTTCCGGTGGTGATTGTGGGGTCCGGAAGCTGGCAGGTAAGAATCGCGCTGAGCGAGGTCGATGCCGGGTGCCCGGGATACCGCTGGTATTCCTTTGCCTGTACCATGTAGGCGGCCAGCCCCTTGTCGCTGGACATCATGATCGGCGTGTCCCAGAAGATCCCCTCCGACGCCGTGTTGATGTTCACCTTGCTTGTCTCGTCATCGGTCCAGAATGCGACGCGCGCGACGATTTGATTTGTCCCGCTGGCCGCCGATGCGGTGTTGATGTCCCCGTTGCTCAGAAGATACATCCACTGTACCGGCATGGGCGCGGGATTATTGGATGCGGAAACCAGCTTGGTGCTATCATACGTAGGAACGCTTGACTGTGGAATCGAGAAACCGGCGATGTCGGGTATTCCGTCACCATTTGCGTCGTATGACAACGCTGGTGTTCCGCTGATCGTCAGGACCTTCAGGTTGCCGTCCATGATCGGGAATGTGGCGGCACCGGTGCCGTCCAGCACAGGGCTGTTCAAGTCGGTATAATCAGCAGGGCGCTGATTCCAATCCGCGGGGAGATCCGTTGCCGGGTTGAAGGAGCCGGACGTCCTCCATTGATTTGACGAGTAAAGCTTGTACATCTTGTCGAGAGCACCTTGCGTGTCATATGTCCGGATCATTCCCGGTTGGGAAGTCCAGACCCTGTTCGTGCCCGATGTCGCTTCCTTGATCTGCGCGATTACGAGATTGAGCGCCGTGTCGGCGAGTTGGTGTGTCTGTGCGCCGGATGCGTAATTCTTGGAGGATTGGAGCTCGGTCCCGACGCTGCTGAGATACGCGACGATGAGCATGGTGAGAAGCACCAGGGCGCAAAGAACCAGCACCAGGGCGAATCCCTGCGTTGCGGCAGTGGGTTTTGGTTGCGGTGTCAATTGCTGCTCCATTTTGCTCCCATGATGCTTACGTCTGTTGTGAACACGCGATACACAATGCGGTTTGCATTCAATGTATCCTGAAGGCTTTTGAGATCCTTTGCGTAATCTGCCACATTTTTGAAAAGCGTGCTGATGTCGATGCCGAGATTCGGGGGATTCGAACCCTTGTCCAGGCGGATCGCCGAGCCTTCGTCCAGCACCACGGCGGTCACCTGCATGATCGGCGGCAATTGGTTTTTTGTAATGCTCTTCGCCGGATCAGTCGTGCGCGAGTCGTAGGAATAGTCCGATGTAAGGTCGGTTGGCGTGCCCGACGTTGCCTGCTCGCCCGGCGCAAGTTTTGGCAGAAGCACCAACGCGATCACATTTTCGGCGATCACCCGGCTGTTCGAGCCTGCGGCTGTTTGGAACCAGGTGTTTCCCGTGGTGGTGCTGTAAACGGAAAAATTCTCAGTGCGCTGGGTCATCTCCATGAGCCTGTAGCGGTAGCGCTGGGGAGCATTAGCCGGGGGATTGTTCAAAAAACCGGGACGCGTAGCCTGGTCGCTGCCGAACTGGACAAAATAGCCGCATGCATTCAGGCCGTTTGTCAGGTTGGTATAGTTGGCGTTCACCGCGTAACCCAGTGGGGCTTGGAAAAAAACCGCGTGAGTAATCACATTCGGAACCGCGGGATTCGCTCCCGTGAGGAGCGTTTTTGCGTCGCCGCAGATGAAGTGCAGCTCCGACTGCCGGATATATTGCAATGGCTGTGCGGGGGCGGGGGGATCGTAATCCCAGTAGGTATTCAAGGTGGCCTGCCCTATCTTCCGGGTCATCGCATCGAACGCTGCGCGCCCTTCCTGAAACGACTGGATCTTGGTTACGGACGACCGCCAGATGCGGCTCGTGTGTGTCGTGATTTGTACGAGCATTACCATCAGGATCAGGACTACTGTCATCGAGACGAGAAGCTCTAGAAGGGTGAAGGCAGCGCTTTCGCGACGCACTGGAAAGTGAGCTTTGCTCAAAGGGGTGGCAAACAAAGGGGACGTTGATCGGGATGCTTCAAATTGCCATCTGTCAGTTCTGGGGAACATGAGACGACATCTAGATGTCACTGTCAGCCGCAAGCGTGGTAATGATCCTCGCATTGCGATTCTTTTTTGGATCAGGCTCCTTGTCCGTTCCGGGATCCTTTGTATTAATAATGTAGATCTTCACCGTGGCGAGCTTGGCGACATCCACGGGCGTGGCGTCCGCATTTCCGCTTGAGGAGGGAAACACCGTGGTGTTCCCAATTACATCCACCGCGACCTTGTAGATGCTGAGCGATTCATCACTCACGAGGATGCCCTGGTCATCAAAAAGATAGATGCGGGCTTGGTGTGTGGCAGGATCATCCTTGGTAAAACTGTTCAGGTCTGCGTAGTTTGTCTCTCTGACCTGCGTGATGATTTGCTGGGTGATCTGGGCCTGTACCGTGGCATCCGTGGCCTGCCTGAATGTATTCATTCCCACGGGAAGCATCCCGATGATTCCGATAAAGGCGAAAGAGACGATACCGAGCGCCAGAACCACTTCAACCAGCGAGAATGCTCTCTGGCAGGGGACGTGGAGTTTTCGGGAAAGGCACATGGGTTCGAGGGCTCTCTTGTTGTTTTGAATGCTAATGCGTGTGTTTGTAATGAGCAAACTTACATTGAGTTTATCCGTAAACTTATTTTGTAAGGCATGGAACAGTTTACGCATAAACTCCGGTGTCTCTTGAGGGGCTTCCTCACGAAATATATGGTTCCTCTTCATGGAATCCATGAATAAGCTGATGGCCAATACCATGCTTTTGGACCGGCAATCCAGAGGCACGGAATTATGAGCCTTCCCCCCCCTGCTCCCGGGAAGGCGGATCGCCTCCATTCATCCAAAATGCTTTCCACCCAGAGCCCTTTGCCAGCCCCTATGGAAACACCAGCAGATGGTGCTCCGAAACTGTGGAGGCGCGGCACACTTGTTTACACGCTTTCCGGTTTGGTCTTTCTATTTTGCTGGCTGCTGCTTGGCGATTTCGCGTGGCAACTCAAGGAGCGTTCGGTTTCCGATACCGCCCGGCTTGTATTGCGAAATTTTGCGGCGAGCGATCTGCTGGTGGGTTTATTGATCGGCTCACTTCCCGGCGCTTTCGCAATGATCATTGGTCCGGTGATTTCGGTAAAGTCCGACCGTCATCGGGGACGGTGGGGACGGCGGATTCCCTTCCTGCTCGTGCCCTTGCCAGCCGTCGTGATTTCGATGACAGGGCTCGCGATATCCCCATGGCTGGGTGCGCATCTGCATGATTTGCTAGGCGGACGATCCCCGGGACTGAACAATTGCGTCCTTGTGACCTTTGCGGTGTGCTGGGCATTTTTCGAGATTGCCTCGATCCTCGCGAATGCAACCTTCGGTGGTTTGATCAACGACACCGTCCCGCAGGAGGTCATCGGACGGTTTTACGCATTGTTCCGGATGGTCAGCCTTATCGACGGGATCATCTTCAACCGGTTTCTTATCAAACACGCGGAGCATTATTTCTTCTGGATCTTTATTGGAGGAGGGCTTTTGTACGGCATCGGGTTCACGCTCATGTGCGTGATGGTGAAGGAAGGGGAGTATCCACCGGTGGAACCATTGGATGAAACCGCCCGCCCGGGGCGATTTCAAGCCATACGCTCCTATTTGCGGGAATGCTTTGCCACCCCGTATTATCTTTGGCTGTTTCTTGCGCTGATACTTTGCTCGCTTTCGTTCTCCCCTGTGAATTCATTCAGTCTTTTCTACGCGAGGAGCATCGGCATGAGTACGGAAGATTACGGAGGGTACATCTGGCCTTCTTATGCTTGCTCGCTCACGCTGGCTTATCCTCTCGGCTGGTTGGCGGATCGAATCCATCCGCTGCGTTTGGGAATCGCGAGTATATTGCTCTATGCAGTAGTAACGTTGTGGGGTGCGGCTTTTGCCATCACCCCGCGGACGTTCGGTTACGCTTTCATGGCGCATACTTTCATTTCGGGAACCTACATGACGGCGATGGCTTCCGTTGGTCAACGCCTGTACCCGAAGCTGAAATTCGCGCAGTTTGCGTCAGCATCCGGGCTGCTGGATTCAGTTTGCCGCATCTTGCTTCCCAGCGCTATGGGGCTCATACTTGATGCAAACGGACACAACTACCGCATTACATTCCTTGTAAGCGGTCTCTTTTCCTCATTCGGGTTCGTCGCGCTGGTGGTCGTCCACCGGAAATTCATGCAGCTTGGCGGCCCTGGGAATTACATCGCGCCGCACGTACAGCCTCCCGACCCGGTGTAAACGGGACATGGCAGATGACGGTTCCTTCCCGGGAAGCGCGTATTGACGCAGGGTATATAATAACGTTCTTGAATCGAGGGAACTAATGGAAAATTCAACATCAAAAAGCGTCCTGTTGCTCGAAGACGACGAGGAGTTGCGCAACACGATCCAGGAATCTTTGGAGTCCCGTTCCTACGATGTAGTGGCGGTGAGGGGTGGTGTGGAAGGTTTGCAGAAAATCACGGCAAGGTCGTTCGACGTAATCCTTTGCGACATGATGATGCAGGCGCTGCCTTGTGATATGTTTTATCTTGCAGTGAAGCGTGTGCGACCCTCCCTCTGCAGGCGGTTCATTTTCATGACCGGATGTGAGAATGATGGTAAAGCCACCGATTTCATCAAGAGTACGAATGGCCTGACGTTAAACAAACCTTTCGAAGTGGACGATCTCCTGGAGATGATTGCATTCATGCAAGTGCGCGCCAACATGGATCACGACCCGGCTTTGCAAACAAATTGAAGATGGAATGTGACGTCTCACTGATCAACAACGAGGCCACCGTTTTTTATTCGCCGATGAGCGCGGTTACATCCAGTTTCCCACGAAGAGATCGGCGGATGATGACACAGTGCTCCTGCGACGCCTGCGGAAAATTAGTGCCATGTGATGCGTACATGGGATTTTAACTGAAGATCGGCAGGATGTGGCGGTTCAGGAGATTATGGGTGACATTGCGAGCGATGATGTACCTGTGTTTCTTGAGCGCGTCCGTGTAGCGGCTGCCGAGCTGCGCCGCGACCTTGAAGGAGACATGGATGAACTGGCGGAACTGCGGATCGTAGGCCGGGCATGACTGGTCGTGCCGCAGCACTGATACAAATTCCTCCGAACTCCATCCCGATACTTCCGCGGGCGTCGGTAGTTTCGCGATATCGATATCCACCACCGGGGCGTAGGGAGCGATGAGGTCCACAGCTTTCGGATATGCCCCCGCGTAAATCTCCCGGGCGATTTCCAGCCCCTCTCCGCCGGCTTCCGCGAGGCCGATGACTTCCTCCAGCCACGTAGTCCCCGCTGTTTTTACGTGCAGGCCGGCGTCGTGTTTTTTAATGAGCCGACTGATGACCGGATAAAGCGAGAACTTGTCGCTGCCGGAGTGTACACTGAGCTTGAGAGTTTCCGGCAGGCCGAATTCACGGATTGCGTATGCGATAACGCTCAGGTCTTCATCGAATTCCCTCTCGAACTGCGCGATGTCCCCGACATAATCCACGCCCTTGTTGAATCTCCCGGTGAATTTCGGCGCGATGGTTTGCGCGGGGATGCCCTCGTCGGCGAGCATCGCGAGGATCAGGAATAATTCCACGGGGGTCTGCGGCGTGTCGGTCTCATCCACGGAGACCTCGGTCACAAAATTGTCGCGCCCCTTTTTCTCCTCGATATGCCGGTAGATGCGGCCCGCCTCCTGCGCCGCGAGCAGGAATTTCATGGCGGCGGCGCGCACCGCATTTTCATCGAGCGCAAATGGTTTTGCAATCCCGGGTATGGAAAGCGCCCCCGTGTATTTCGCCATCTTTTTCACGAAGGCTTCGATGCCGGCTTCGTCCGCGGCCTTCCCGGTGAAATCCGCCACATCGAGTGTGTAAAAATTGCTCGCTGCGATGAACCCGTCCACCGTCTTCAGGCCGATGTGGTCGGCATCCACGTAGTATGCCTTTTTCCAGTGGAGCGCCGCCACTGCCTCATCCGCCTCCGCGCGGAGATCGTCCGGCTTGCTTTTGACGATGGTGTGCTCCCGGTTCGATTTGTTCCATACGGGATGGATATTCAACCCGGATTCGCAGGCCGTGATCACCGCCTGCAACTGTGCGCTGCCTTCATGGGCAAAGCGGTCGCCCATGCCAAAGGTGTACTTTTCGATTTTCTGCATGGGGATATGGTTATCACCATCGGCTTTTGAATTAAAAGGACGAAACATTTGCGTTCGGGATTTCGGGATGCGGTAGGTTTGACGCCGTGGTATGGATACAGGCGGCATTCATTCGCGGCTGGCGAAAAATTCTTCGTCTGCTAGTCTCCTCGCCGATGTCAATTTTCCGTCACCAAAGCCGTCATGCATCGTTGCTCATTTGCCTCGTTTGCACGGCCCTGGTGCTCGTGCTTCACTTTTTCAAATTCGTTCCCCTGAGAAGCGCGGAATTCTATACGCAAGATGCGTTGACCCGCTATTTCGGCAGGCGCGCGCCTTTGCACCCGGACATCGTCTATCTCGCAATCGATCGCGACTCGGTGCAACTGGACCAGTTCGAACCGGAGGAAATCGCTGCTTCGCCTGCGTTGAGCATCATGAAACAGGGGTGGCCATGGCCGCGTTCGGTATACGCGTTGATTCTCGAAAGGCTGGTTAATGCGGATGCAAAGGTCGTCGCGATGGACCTTATGTTTCCCACACCTCGCGAGGGTGATGATGAATTTCGCGCCGCATTGGAAAAATATCATGACCGCGTTGTGATTGGTAGTAACTTCGTGCAGGGCAACCGGGGGAAGGGAGAAGCGAACACCTTGCAAATGCCATCCGAAACCCTTGTTCCGGCGACCACCCCGCTGGATGACCGCGTTGGATATGTAAATTTCTGGCCGGATGTCGACGATGTCATTCGCCGCGCCTACTACACGAACACCATGGCCGCCATCTATGGCGATGCTCCCGAGCCGGGCGAGCAGACCTATTATTCACTAGTGGCTGGAGCCCTGCGGAAGTCCGGAAATGCGAATGCAATCCCGTCAGCGATTTCCCACCGTATCCGTTTTGCGGGGCCGCCGGATACTTTCAGGCCGAAATCAGTCTGTGATATTTTTGACGCCAGGAAATGGGCCTCCGCGGAATATGGCAATGGCAGATTTTTCAAGGGGAAAATCGTATTGCTGGGCCCCGAGGGGAATTTTTTGAAGGACACAGTGAGGACCCCCTTCGGCTCAATGCCCGGTCCGGAAATGCATCTGAACGCCCTCAACGCCGCGCTAGGGGATGAATTCATCAGGGAGACATCGGAGACCGTGAACTGCCTGCTTATCATCCTGGGCGGTGTGATCGCGTGGTTGTTATGTGTGAATTTTTCGGCGCCGTTGTTGCGCTTCGCATTGATCGGCCTTGCGGTTTTGCTCTGGCTTGCGGTTGCCCAGATACTGGTGAACCCCGCCGCATTTTTCATTTTTACTTTCAATCCGCTGGTAGGCCTGTGCTCCAGCGGTATCTGTACTTTATCATGGGATTTTTTCATCGAGCGGCAGGAGAAAGCGCGCATCCGCGGCAAGTTCGAACGCTACGTCTCCAAGCAAGTGGTGAAAGAAATTATTGATAACCCCCAAAGTTACGTCAATACCCTCGGCGGTACACGAAAGCCGATAGCAGTTCTTTTTACTGATTTGCGCGGATTCACTTCCATGACTGAAGAGGCGACGGACTACCATGCATTCGTTTCGCAACTTAATGAATATTTCGATGTCATGGTTGAACCGATCATTGCCAATCATGGTTGCCTGGATAAATTCATCGGGGATGCGATCATGGCGGTGTGGGGAAATATCCAATCGCGTGGCGCGGCCCAGGACGTCCGCGATGCAGTTCTGGCTGCGTTGAGAATGCGAGAGAGCCTGCCTAGGCTGAATGAACAATGGGCGGCTGTAGGGAAATCACCTTACAAGATGGGTATCGGAATCAACTACGGTGACGCAATCGTCGGTGATCTGGGCTCCAAAAAACACCAGATGAATTTTACCGCCATTGGTGACATTGTGAACCTCGCCTCCCGTATCGAAGGCGTGACAAAGGAATATTCCGTGGATCTTCTGCTCGGTGAAGATGCCGCGAAGCTGGTGGAGGAATTTTTCTATTTGCAGGTGGCGGGCATGGTGCAGGTGAAAGGGCGCAAGCAACCCGCGAAATTGTATTATGTCATTGGGGAACGCATTGGGACGCCTGACCGGAAACTGGTGGAATACATGCGTGTTTATGAGGAGGGAATCTCGCTTTATACGCAGGGGAAATTTGCAGAGGCCGGCGAGCAATTCAGGATGGCGCTGCTGCTTCATCCGCCGGACAAGCTGGCCGGAGTTTACATCGAGCGGTGTGCGATCATGGAAAAGGAACCGCTGCCGGAGGATTGGGACGGCGTGTTCGTGATGACCAAGAAGTGACATTTTTCACCGGACGCAAATCGTTTTTATGATTGGCGGATGGGCGCTGGCATTGTTTGATGGGCGGCATGTCCAGTCAGTTCGGCCAGCTTTTTCGCATTTCCACGTGGGGTGAATCACACGGGGGCGGTGTGGGCGTTGTCATCGACGGTTGCCCGCCGCTCATCGAGTTGAGCGAGGCTGACATCCAGGTCGACCTCGACCGGCGCCGCCCGGGACAGAGCGAAATCGTGACGCCGCGCGCCGAGGAGGATCGCTGCGAAATTCTGTCCGGTGTATTCGAGGGGAAGACCACGGGCACGCCGATTGCGATCCTCGTGCGCAACAAGGACGCCCGGCCCGAAGCATACAAGGAAATGGAGACGGCATACCGCCCCTCGCATGCCGATTTCACCTACCAGGAGAAATATGGCATTCGCAACTGGCAGGGCGGGGGACGAGCCTCGGCGCGTGAAACAATCGGGCGCGTGGCCGCGGCCGCTATCGCAAAGAAAGTGCTGGCGACATTTTCCGCATCGCTCGAGATCGTGGCCTACGTGAAGTCGATCCATGAAATCACCGCGCAGGTTGATCCTGCGACCGTGCAGTTTGAGCAGGTGGAGGACAATATCGTCCGCTGTCCCGACAAGGATGCAGTGGTGAAGATGATCGAGCTGATCAAAAAAATGCGCAGCGAAGGCGACTCCGTCGGTGGAGTGATTGAATGCGTGATCCGCGGCGTGCCGGTGGGCCTGGGCGAGCCGGTGTTCGACAAGCTTGAGGCAGACCTTGCAAAGGCGATGATGAGCTTGCCGGCGACGAAAGGTTTTGAAATCGGCTCCGGATTTGCAGGCACGCTTCTCACCGGCTCACAGCACAACGATCCCTTTGAGATGCGCGATGGAAAAGTGCATACGAAGACCAACCTTTCCGGCGGCATCCAGGGGGGTATCAGCAACGGGGAGGCGATTTTCTTCCGCATTGCGTTCAAACCGACAGCGACTATCAGCCGCAAGCAGCAGACTGTCACCACCAGCGGCGAGGATACCGGAACTCGCCGCGCGGGGCGTCATGATCCCTGCGTGCTTCCGCGCGCCGTGCCCATGGTGGAAGGGATGGCTGCGCTCGTTCTTTGCGATCACGCGCTGCGCCAGCGCGGGCAATGCGGCTAGGAACCGGCCGTGCTGCTTTTTCCAGACCCAAGCCCGAGAATGCTTTCAAGGGCCGCAAGATTACTGTCCCTGATCTTTAGTTTTTGAGCCTCCGGCAACGTAAACCACCCCATGTTCTGGCCTTCGTAAAGCTGAAGGGCATCCTTATCCGGGCAGAGCTCGGTGAAATAAAACTTTCGACCGGACCTGCCGGTCTTGAAATTTTTGTAATCGATCGTCAGCACGGGATTTGTGCCTGCCGGCGTATAGCGCAGTTCCTCCCAGGCTTCCCTGCGGATTGCTTCCAGCGGTGTCTCCCCGTCCTCGATGCTACCGCCAAAAAATCCCCAGTATCCCGGATATGTCGGAGCAGTATCGTCCCTGTGCTGGAGCAGAAAACGCCCTTCCTCATCGATGAGCAAAATAAGAACCACGTCCCGTCGCATGAATTTCAATATCTGGCCAGGCGGGCCATTGCGTTTGAGAATGGCTGATCGTTCCAGCCTAGTGCAGGTCTGTTATTTCGGGATACAGCGATTTCATGCAGTCCGGGCAGATGCCGTGGCTGAAATGCGCGTGGGATCTTGTCTGGATGAAATTTTCGATCTCGGACCACGAGCCGCCGTCATCGCGGATTTTCTTGCACGAGGAACAGATCGGCAGCAATCCACTCAGGGTTTTCACCTCGCCGAGCGCCTGCTGCAATTCCCGCAGGAGCCTTTCGCGCTCGGCTTCCGCTTTTTTGCGCTCTGCGATGTCCGTGATTACGTAGGCAAACCGCGGGCATCTGTCGTGGTCGCCCAGATAGCTGACCCTGGCGACGAACCATGATTCCTTGTTCCGGAACTGGCGGTGAAATTCAAACCGCACGGGCTGGCCGGTGCGCCTGCTTTCCTCGTAACGCCCGATCCACATTTCCACCTCCTCGTCCGGCATACCGAGGTCGCTTGCAAATTTATTGGTGAAAAACTCCTTCGTTCCCCCCATGAAACCGGCGGCGGACTCATTGAGCGAGACGTTGAGGATATCGTTGCCCACGATTTCCACGATCCCGCGATGCTGGCCGGGGCTGTCGAAGAAACTGCGGAGGACGGCCTCGCTGTCCTTCAGCGCCTTCTCTGCCTGTTTGTGCGCCGTGAGGTCGGCGGTGATGTTTCCCACTGCATCCACCTTTCCCTCCGAATTTTGAATTGGGAACCGGATCGTATGGAGATAATGCTCGCCGTCCTCGAGCTCCGAAGCCATTTCCTCCGTGGTGCTTTCTCCCGTTTGCATCACCTGCCGGGCCGCTTCCAGGCAATGTTCCGCGATCGCATGGGGCACTGTGTCGTGAGGGGAACGCCCGATGGCATCCCCCCTCTCCACGCCCGTGACTTTCTCCCATGCGCGATTTACCATGCTGTAGCAGCCATTTGTATCCAGCACGTAGATCGGCAGCGGCGTTGCCTCCAGCAGCGAGCTGAGGAATTGCCGGGTCTGCCTCAGCGACTCCTCCATCTGCTTGCGTTCGGAGATGTCGAGAAAGATGGCCGCGCACTGTCCCTTCACCGGGGAGTAGGCGCTCACCCCGACATATTTTTTCATGAGCGAGGAATAGCGCTCAAACCGTTCGGGTTCGCCGGTGGATGCGATCCGTCCATATGTTTCAAACCAGAATGGATCCGGCTCCGGCAATACGTCCCTGAGCGTTTTCCCGATCAGGGCCGCCGAATCACGCCCGGCGAGTCTCTCAAATGCCGGGTTCACGTAGAGAAAACGGTAATTATCGGGCGTTCCACTGGCGTCATGAATGACTTCGAGGAGCGCAAAGCCCTCGAACATTCGGCCAAAAACACCCGACTGCTCCATTTTTTCCGTGGTTTTCATCGCGGCGACCTTCCTGTGTATTCGATTGGCGACAGATATGCAACACCGGGAAACGATATGAATAAGGAGCGGATTTACACTGAAATGCGTATTCCGCGACAAAAGAAGGGATCCGGGTGGCTCACTAAACTAAACTCAACCAACTTAAGTGGACACGCCCGAATCCACTATAATTAGACAAAAACAGGGATGAGGGCGTTCAAATAAAAACAAAGGTCTGCCTGCCTATTAGCCCCGCCAAGAGAGCTCCTTTACCTGCCCATGCGCGGGGTGGCTCTTGTCGAGCGCGGAAAGCTGCAAACGCAGCCCGGATTCCTCCAGAGTGGCACTCACCCAGCCGCTTGGCTGCCCTTTGGCGAATACATACGAAACCGCTGGCAGGTTTATAAGGTGAATTCCCTCGTGTTGTGCAAATTCCCACCGGTGTGAGTGCCCGAAAATATAAGCCTTTATCTGCTTGCGCGGGGTAATCAGAGCCATGAACGTATCCGTATCGGCGATCCCTTTGCCCCCTTTTGCAGGATCATCCAGCGTGTGGTGCCCGCAGATAATGGCCGGCTTGTCGGGATGCGCATCGAGCTGTTTCGCAAGCCAGTCGAGTTGTGCTTGCCCGAGCAGCCCTGGCGTTTTGTTCACCTTGTCGAGGGAATCCAGTATGAACCAGTTCGCCCGGTCCGTCTCCAGCAGTGTCACATAGCGGTCTTCCACGGGATGTGGATGCTCCTTCGCGCCGGGGATACTTTCGATGAAATGGGCCCGATCGTCGTGATTGCCCAGCGTCAGGTCAACCGGCATGCCGGATTTTCTTACAGGCTCAATAAGGCTGAGAAAATTGGCGTAATCCTCCGCTTCCCCGGTGTGATACGCGCAATCGCCGTTGATGAACATCCGCGCCGGAGCCTTGGGAAGGGCCATGATCTCCTTCACCACCGCCTTCAGGTTTTCCGTCATGTTCACATCCCGCTCGATTTTTGATGGATCGGCGCTGATATGCAGGTCAGAAAGGAATGCCCATGTATACGGATCAGGGAGCCCGCCAGCGGCAGAGAGGCGATTGCCTGGCATTGCCAGCGCGGCCCCGGCAAGAAGAGAACGTCGAATGAACGATCGCCGTGATAATGGGGGGAGATGAAATGGCATACGGGGTTACAATGCCCGATATGCCCGCCGGAAACAATCCCCAAGGTGCAGTCCCCGTAGTCGTGCCTTCCTTTTTCCTTGCGTCTAAAGGGTATTTCTTTTCACCTCTGTTGGTTGTTGTGCTAATTTCTGGCAGGCTTTGGAGGGGTGGTCGAGTGGTTGATGGCTCCGGTCTTGAAAACCGGCATGCTCAAAAGGCATCGTGGGTTCGAATCCCACCCCCTCCGCCATTGCCCCCCAAATAATGTCCCCACCTGAAAAATCCCCCTTCGGCTTTTCCATCCTTCAAAAAATCCTCATGGGTTTTGGCCTGGCGGCGTTGCTGTTGTTGTTGATTGCGTTCATCACGTACCGCAGCACGAAAGGTTTTCTGGCCACAGCCAGCCAGGTTGCGCATTCGCACCAGGTGCTGGCCATGCACGAAACCCTCCTGCGCCATTTGATGGAGGCCGAGAGCGGCGAGCGCGGCTACCTTGTCACCGGGGATTCCATTTACCTGCTCACGTACACCTCCTCGTGGGTGTATATCACGCAGGATTTCGAAAAATTGAAGGCGCTCACTGCGGACAACCCAGATCACCAGGCGCAACTCGCGATCATGGAACCCCTCATCCACCGCAAACTTGCCGTGGTGAAGGAAAACATCACCGCCCGCCAGCTCGAGGGTGATGAGAAGGCCTCGGCCCTGTTTGCAAAAGGCGAGGACCGCAGTCTGATGTCCGAAATCCGCGAAATCATGACCGTGTTCCAGAGCGACGAGCAGCATCTTCTCGTGGCGCGCGTGGATTCCTTCGGGCATATCGGGGAGGTAACGACTGCCGTGATTGTCTTTGGAACGATGGTCGGGGTATTCTTTCTCGCCGCGGCGACGTGGATGATCCTGCGGGATGTGGGCGCCCGCCGCAAGGCGGAGGAGGAACTGGCGCGTGAAAGAAACCTCCTCAGCATCCTTATCGAGACCATTCCATTTCATGTTTATGTGAAAGATATGGAGGGGCGCTATCTTCTGGATAATGCGTCGCACCGGCGTTATCTCGGGGTAAGGGACATTAATGAGGTCAAAGGCAGAACCCCCGCGGATTTTTTCCAGTCGGAACTCGCGGCGATTTACGAGGAAGTGGACCGGAAGGTCATGGCCACGGGCGAATCCGTGCTGAACCACGAGGAGCCCGCAGTGGACCGGGAGGGGAACTTCTGCTGGTTTTCCACCAGCAAAGTCCCTCTCTACGATATCGACGAGAAAATGGTCGGCCTCGTCTGCCTCAGCGCGAACATCACCGACAGCAAGCATGCCAACGAAAAGCTGCGGCACTTTGCGGCGCAGATGGAGCGGAGCAACCAGGAACTGCAGGAATTCGCCTCGGTGGCCTCGCACGATCTGCAGGAGCCCCTCCGCAAAATCCTGGCCTTCGGCGACCGTTTGAAACTCAAGTGCGGGGACAGCCTCGGGGAGCAGGGGAGGGATTACCTGGCGCGCATCCAGGACGCCGCCACCCGCATGCGCACGCTCATCAGCGACATCCTCACCTTGTCCCGGGTCACCAGCGTAAACCGGCCCTTCGTCGAGGTGGACTTGCTGCAGGTGGCAAAGGGCGTGGTATCGGACCTGGAATTGCTCATCGAGCAGACCGGCGCTTCCGTGGAAGTCGGTTTCCTGCCGGCGATCGAGGCCGATCCGGCACAGATGCGCCAGATTCTCCAGAATTTATTGAGCAACGCCTTGAAATTCCACGCCGCCGGCCACAAGCCAATTGTCTCAATTTCCGCCAAAATTCTGGACGTAAACGACTATCAACTGCTGGGGGCCCTTCCCGGCTCGGAGGTCTGCCAGATCATGGTCACGGACAACGGCATCGGCTTCAGCGCGGAGTATGCCGAGAAAATATTCGCCCTTTTCCAACGCCTCCACAGCCGTGACCAGTATGAGGGAACCGGGATCGGCCTTGCCGTATGCCGCAAAATTACTGATCGCCACGGAGGAAGTATTATGGCAAAGAGTTCCGATGGAGACGGCGCCACATTTATTGTGACATTGCCGGTAAAACAAATCATAAATATCACCCAATGAGCACTCAACGAACCCCAATCACAATCCTGATGGCTGATGACGATGCGGATGATCGCAGCCTTACGCAGGAGGCATTGCAGGAAGGACGCCTCGTAAACGAACTCCGGTTCGTCGAGGACGGGCAGGATCTGATGGATTATTTGCGCCATGCGGGCAAATACACCGGCACGGATGTTCCGAGACCGGGGCTCATTCTTCTGGATCTAAACATGCCCCGGAAAGATGGCCGGACTACATTAAAAGAACTCAAGGCCGATCCTGATCTACGGCAGATTCCCGTGGTGATCCTTACTACTTCAAAAGCGGATGAGGACGTTTACCGGTCCTACGACCTTGGGGTGAATTCGTACATCGTGAAGCCGGTCACATTCGAGGCGCTCGTGGATGTGCTGCAGACGCTCGAAAAATACTGGTTCGAGATCGTCGAGCTTCCCCGCTGATACAAACAGCGGCTCTTAAATTACAGCCGCCTTTTCGAACTTCCGGCCGAGTACTTTTTCGCTGCTGGCGCCAAGCCAGTTGTCCAGCACGGCCGCGTACACCTGGCGGAAGTCGATCTGGTGCCGCACATCCCCGTCGACGAGGTTTTTCAGGTCGGGCGGATTTCCATGCAGCCCGCCCTTGATTTTGTCACCGAACAGGAACATCGGCGCCGCAGCCCCGTGGTCGGTGCCGCCGCTTGCATTTTCCGCGACCCGGCGGCCGAACTCGCTGAACGCCACCACCGCCACCCGGTCCGAATTTTTCTGCGCGCGCAAATCCTGCAAAAATGCGCGTGTGCTCTCGGCCACATCCCGCAGCAGCCGCGAGTGCGACATCGCCTGGTTTGCGTGCGTGTCGAATCCACCCTGCACCGCATAGTAAACACGCGTCGGGAAGTTCCCTGCAATCAGCTTCGCGATCATTTCAAGCTGGTTCGCAAGGTTTGAGGAGGGGTAGGCGGTGTGATCCTTTTTTTTGGAAAGGATCGCGCGCATGCGGTCGCCCGACACTATGGCGTTCATCGCCGTGTGCTTCAGGAAGTCGAGTGTCTCCGGTTCGTTGCCGGTGATGCCGCCGAGTGTGGAGAGATTCTGCATCGCGTTGCTGATTGCGCCGGGTTTGTTCAGCTTCGTGAAAATCGCCTCCTGCGCCTTCGCAAGGCCGATGGTTTCGCCACTCGCGTTCCACTGGAATGTGTCCGGGTTGTCCACGGCGAGCCCCACGTTGGAGCGGTTCCGGAACGCCTGGGGCATCACCTTTCCAAAGCTTATGCCGAGGCTTCCCTTGTCCGCGATCACGTGGGGATCGGCGCCCTGGCACTGCGCATCGAAATAGCGCCCCAGCCAGCCGTTGATCTCGCGCGGTCCGTTTGCGTCCTCGGCAGTGTGCCATATCTCCATCGATTGAAAGTGCGAGCGGTTCGGGTTCGGGTAACCTGCGTTTTCAATGATCGCCATTTTCCCCTGGTCAAACTCGCCTTTCAACGGCGCAAGGTCGGGATGCAATCCAAGGTAATCATTCAGCTTCAACGTGGCGCCAGCCTTGATGCCCAGCGTCGGCCTCGCTTTGTAATAAAGATCATCCGCAAAGGGAATCACGGTATTGAGGCCGTCGTTGCCGCCGCTGAGCTGGATCACCACGAGTATTTTGGAATCCGTGCCTGTGCCCGCCGCCATCGCCGTGCGTGTAAGGAATGCAGGCACATAGGCGCTCGCCGTGAGCAACCCGATGCCTTTGATTCCAGTGGTTAGAAATTCACGCCGTGTTTGTAAAAGTGTGTTTTTCATTCAGGGTTCAGTTCGATGTTTTCTTCGGGCTTAACAAAGCTGGTAGTCCGGACTGCTCATGATCAAATGCACCAGCCCCTTTGTTCGTTCATCAAAATTCGTATCCTCCACGCTGTAGCTCTTGTGCCCGCCCGCCGCATCCGTCTCTGCGAACCCCAGCAGTTGATCCCGGAGATCACGCGAGACAGGGCGCTGTAAAAACTGTTTTATATAGTAATCAACGATATCGCCCGACGTGATCAGCTTCCTGTTCATGCCGGAGTCCTTCAACTGCTTGCGCGGGCTCCACACGGTTTCATTCAGGCTGCGCTGTCCCTGCACAAACTGCCGCCGCATCGTCCCGGCCGTCGTTTTCTGGTTGAACACCTTGAACTCGTCGGGGCTCACACCGTGCAGCAGGTAATTTGCAAAATTATAACGGATCAGGAGCATGTTGGAATTGATCCACGCCATCCCGCCCGGCCAGCCATTCACTTCCGGCGGGAAGAATACATCCTGCCCCATGAGCCGCAGGGCATTGGTGAGGACATCTTTCTGTGGAATATCCACGCGCATCGATTTAAGGGCGCCGATCGCCAGCACCACGGGGCTTTTCACGATCGCGCTCGTCGCGCGCTGCGAATAAAAAAGCTCCGATTTAAAAAGCGTGGCCAGGAATGGCCCGAGTGCAAGCCCCTGTGCACGATAAAGGGCGGAAGCCTCCTCCAGCAGCGCAGGTTCCGGATTTTCATACACGAAAAATTCGAGGAACTTTTTCGTCATGAACGTGACCGTGGCGTCCTGTTCGCAAATGATGCGCACCACGTCGTCGCCGTCCCAGTTGCCGGTCTGCCCGAGATAGGTCTTCTGGCCAAAATCGTGGGCATCCTTCCGGAACCGGTACGACCAGTCGTCACGGTCCACGCTGTTTCCCGTGAGTGAACGGGCGGCGGCCTTCACGTCGTTCTCCGAGTAGTGTCCCACGCCCGTGGAGAACAGTTCCATCAGTTCACGCGCGAAATTTTCGTTCGGGTGTTCCCTGCGGCTCTGTGCATTGTCGAGCCAGACCAGCATCGCGGGATTGCGGATCAACTGCTTCAGCATCTCCGGGAAAGAATCAAGCGCATGCTCGCGGAACATTTCGTTCTGCTGCCACATCGGATAGGTGCGCTCGATCTTGTCCGCATAGGAACTCGCAAAATGCGAGTGCCAGAACAGTGTGAGTTTTTCCTGGAGTGGCGCGGGCTTGCCCCCGGAAGGTGCGGTACTGTCCAGCATCCGCTTCAGCCACCAGTATTTCAGGTCGGTGATTCCGTTGCGCTCCCGCGCCTGGCGGTCTTCCTGCGCCTTCTGACGCTCCGACTCGCCCAGGTTCTTAACGCGTTCCTGGAATGCTTTCTCGGATTCCACCGGCAACGTGGCGCCCTCGGGGGCTGGAACCGGTGTTTTCGGAAAATTGATCAGCGCATCGACTGCCGCGTCCAATCCCAGTTTTGCCAGCGTTGCGGCCTCGTCCCATGTGCCGCCAAACCCCGCGCGCCACAAAAGGTGCGCGGCCTTGTAGGCATCGAATTCGTTTTTCGGCAGCGGGGAGAGCAGCGGAGGCACGGCTCAATATATTACAGGCGGGCGCGGAATGCGCAACAGTGGTTACATTCCCCCTGTCCTAAAATTCAAGTCGGCGATTGCCAAATTTACTTCGCTTCCGGAGTGGCGTGGGATATATTGAAAAACCCATAAATTATCTCCCATTCGCCTTATTGATTCACTTGCTTTCGCTCTTATGAAATCAAAACACAGTCTCCTTCCTGCCGTCACCCTTGGGTTCCTGCTTGTGGCGCGTATTTCTTTCGCCGGAAGCGAAACCTATAAAATCGATCCCGTCCATTCCACCATCGGGTTCAAAGTCAGGCATCTTGCTGGCAATGTAACTGGACGTTTTGCGGATGTGACCGGAACAATCCATGCCGATCCCGATCATCCTGAAAATTCCACGGTCGAAGCCACGATCCAGGCCAGGAGCATCAATACCGCAAATGAGAAACGCGACGGGCATCTCAAAAGCGCCGATTTCTTCGATGTGGAGAAATTCACAACAATCACTTTCAAAAGCAAAAAAGTGAAACAACTCGACAAGGAAACCGCTGACGTTATAGGCGATCTCACCATCCACGGCGTGACGAAGGAAGTGACGCTGCACGTGCAATTCCTCGGCAAAGGCAAAGGAATGGACGGAACGCCGCAAACGGGTTGGGAAGCCACTACGAAAATCAACCGTACGGAATTCGGCCTGGTCTGGAGCAGGATGATCGAGGGCACTTCCGTGGTCGGCGATGATGTGAATATTGATCTTCAAATCGAATCCGATCTGGTTAAGTAATATCCATGGAATTATTTGATCTAGGCGGTGAAGTGGCGGTCGTGATCGGGGCGACCGGGGTGTTGGGTGGAGCACTGGCGGAGGGACTTGCCGGTGCCGGTGCGAAAGTGGCGGTGCTCGGTCGCAACCGCGAGCGTGGCGAGGCATGCGTGAAAAAAATCACGGATGCAGGCGGCAAAGCGCAATTTTTCACAGCCGACGCAATCAGCAAGGAGAGCTTGGCCGCCGCGCATCGCGAAGTGGAGTCGGCACTCGGCGCCCCCACGATCCTCGTGAATGCCGCGGGCGGCAACGATCCGAAGGTCACGGTGACAGCCGAGCGTCCCTTCGAGCAGATCGCCGCGGACGACTGGCGCGCAAATTTTGATCTCAACCTCGTGGGCGGCGCGCTGCTTCCCTGCCAGGAGTTCGGTCCCGCCATGGTAAAACGCAAGCGCGGCAGCATCATTAATATCGCCAGCGTCTCCGCGCACCTGCCGCTGAGCCGCGTGGTGACGTATTCCGCATCGAAGGCCGCCGTGATGAACCTCACGCAGTTCCTCGCCCGGGAATGGGCCCCGTGCGGCGTGAGAGTAAACTCGATCACGCCCGGTTTTTTCCCCGCCGAGCAGAACCGCCGCCTCCTCTTCAATGAGGATGGCACGCCCACGCCCCGCGCGCAGTCAATCCTCGGCCACACGCCCATGGGCCGGTTTGGCGAGTCGAAGGAATTGATCGGTGCAACCGTCTTTCTGGCCAGCACAAGCGCCAGCAGTTTCGTCACCGGCATCGATCTCCGTGTGGATGGCGGTTTCCTCAGCCAGACGATTTAAGGAGCAGTATGAGCGTTCTTTCACAGATTTCCGAAAACGGCGTTACAGAGGAACAGGTTGTGTCCCTGGTCGCGCAGGCATGTCCCGCAAAGGATTACCGCGGCAAAAAAGTCCTGCTCATCGTGCCGGACGCGACCCGCACTGCGCCGGTGGGTCTTGTTTTCAAAACGCTCTTTGCGCAGATCGGCGCCGCGACTGGTGCATTTGATGTCCTGATCGCGCTCGGCACCCACCAGCCGATGTCGGAGGAAGCCATCCGTGAGCGGTTGGAGATTTCTGAAGGCGAGCGCACGGACACATACCGCAGTGTGCGTTTCTTCAACCACGAGTGGGATAACCCCGCGGCATTGAAATCCCTCGGCACCATACCGGCGGAGGAAATCAGCGCTCTGTCCGGCGGGCTGTTCGCCATGGATGTGCAGGTGAATGTAAACCGGATGCTGTTTGATTATGATCAGATCGTCATCATCGGTCCGGTGTTTCCCCATGAGGTGGTCGGTTTCTCCGGCGGGAACAAGTATCTCTTTCCCGGCGTCGGCGGGCCGGAGATATTGAATTTTTTTCACTGGCTCGGCGCGGTAATCACCAACCCGATGATCATCGGCAACAAATGGACTCCCGTGCGCAAAGTGGTGGACCGTGCGGGTGCAATGATCACCGTGGACAAGCTCTGCTTTGCGCTCGTAGTCGAAAAGACCGATCTCGCGGGCATCTTCATCGGCAGCCCTGAAGCCGCATGGGATCAGGCATCCGAGCTTTCGCGCAAGCTGCACATCACCTACAAGGACCATCCGTTCCACACCATTCTCTCGTGCGCGCCGAAGATGTACGACGAGGTCTGGACCGGCGGAAAATGCATGTATAAGCTCGAGCCCGTGCTGGCCGATGGCGGCGAACTTATCATCTACGCCCCGCACATCTCCGAGGTCTCGGTCACGCATGGCCGGCTTATCGAGGAAATCGGTTACCATTGTCGGGATTACTTTTTGAAGCAGTGGGACAGGTTCAAGGATTACCCATGGGGCGTGATTGCGCACTCCACCCACGTGCGCGGCATCGGCACGTTTGAAAACGGCGTGGAGAAATGCCGGGCAAAAGTCACACTCGCCACGCAGATCCCGCGCGAAACCTGCGAGCGGATCAACATGGGGTATCGCGATCCCAATTCCATCCGCGTGGAGGATTTCATGAATCGCGAGGACGAGGGAATCCTGTGCGTGCCGAAGGCCGGCGAAATGTTGTTCCAGCTTAAAACGCCCGCGCCATGGGCGAAGGGTAGTTGATGCGGACACGGAAGGCAGAGAAGGGCCTGGTACTTGCGCTCGACATCGGCACATCATCGTCCCGGGCAGCTTTGTTCACCGGGGCTGGCGAGCGCCTGCTGCACACCACCACCCAGCAGGCTTACCCGCTGAAATATACGCCGGACGGGGGCGCCGAGCTTTCGCCGCGGACGCTTCGTGCGGCCGTGGAGAATTGCATCGGGAAAACTTTGCATGTTTATCGCGGCGATCCCATGCTGCGTGGAGTGCCGGTTACCGCCGTGGGAACCTCATGCTTCTGGCACAGCATGATCGGGGTGGGGGACAAAAATAAACCGGTAACCCCCATTTATACATGGGCGGATTCGCGATGCCGCCCGGACGCGGCCGGTCTTCGGAAGGAGTTTTCCGAAAAAACGGTTCATCATCGCACCGGTTGCATGCTGCGCACATCCTTCTGGCCTGCGAGGCTTGCGTGGCTCCGGCGCACCCGCCCGGAATTAAAAGTCCGCACATGGATGTCGCCTGCCGAATGGCTTTACCGCGAGTTTCTGGGAGTCTCGAATTGCAGTCTTTCCATGGCGAGCGGCACCGGCCTCTTCCGCCCGGATAAGCTTGCGTGGGACAAGTCGCTGCTCGACCGTTTCGGACTGGATGAGAATAAACTGAACATCACCGGCGACGAGCCCCTGGCTGGCTGCCGTCATTTTGAGGAATTGAAATCAGTGCCGTGGTTTCCGGCGATAGGCGACGGCGCTGCGAGCAATCTTGGATCGGGGGCAACACGTCCCGGTCTCGCTGCGATCAACGTCGGCACCAGCGCGGCGCTCCGTGTGATGAAATCCGGTTCCGGTGTCCATGCGCCCTTCGGTCTCTTTTGTTATCGCGTCGATAGCGAACGTTTTCTCGTGGGCGGAGCAGTCAGCAACGCCGGCAACCTGCGCGCATGGTGTTTGCGGGAATTGAATCTCGACGGTGATTCCGCATCGCTGGAACGCGAAATGGCACGCCGCCCGTCTCCGGCGCACGGTCTTGCAGTCCTGCCGTTCTGGACCGCCGAACGCGCGCCGACGTGGGATGAGGACAAGACCGGTGTGATCCATGGCATCACTCAAAATACCACTGCGCTGGATATTCTCCAGGCGACCACCGAGGCCAGCTACTACCGGATTTCACGCATCGCGGATTTAATTTTGGAAAAGGAAAAAATCGCGCCGCGATTCATTGTTTCCGGTGGAATTCAGAAATCCCCTTCATCCCTGCAACGCCTTGCCGATGTGCTGGACCAGCCGGTATTTGTCAACGACGAGCCCGAGGCGTCGTTGCGTGGCGCCGCAATTTTCGCGCTCGAAAAAATGGGACGGAAACTTGCTGGGTTAAAACTCCGCGAAGCAATCCGCCCGCGCCCGAAAGTCGTCGCCCTGTATAAACAAGCGAAGGCCGCCCAGCAAAAGATCGAACGCGCCCTGTAGCTAGACCCGCCCCCCGCGTGTCAGCAGGATGATCAGGATGATCAAAACGACCAGTCCGCCGCTGGGATAATAACCCCAGCCGGTGCTGTATGGCCAGGCGGGCACGGAGCCGAGCAGCATCAATATCAGGATCAAAAGCAGGATTGTACGCATGGTGATTTTGAATAGGGGGTTGCAGGACTTTATCAATACATCGGCAGTTGACATGCACGCGGATGCATTGCCGCCGCGTCAACCTCTTATCAAACGCCGCAGAAAACCAAAAAGTCCTTTGCGGTCATCCCTTGCGCCACGCACCACGAGCACCGGACGGCGCGAGCGGTTTACGATTTCCGAGGTCACATTCCCCATGAGATAGGTGTGGATCGCGCCCCCGACCGGCGATGATCCTGCCACGACCAGATCGTATTCCCCCTGCTGGATTTCCTCCAGGATTTGCGGGGTCACGTCCCCGTGCCGGACGATGACCTCCGCTGTCACGCCCGCTTTTTCGAGGATCTCTTTTTCTGCACGCAGATTGCGTCCGAGCACCGATTTCGATGCCAGCAATGTTTCCACATCCTCCTTGTGGCCGATTATCTCGTCGTACAATGCGGGCGTTTCGGGCAGTACATGGAGCAGGGTAACGGCGGCCCCCAGGGGTTTGACGATGCTCCCGGTGAGCGTGATCGCCTTTTCGATGTATGTCCTGCCGCCGCTGCAGACCAGTACCCGCTTGAGCTGGTTGCTCTTCCCGGTGACCACGAGCACCGGCGCGCCGATGATCTTGATCAGCTTGTAAGCCTTCACCGACATCACAAACGGCCCGGCGTGCCCCTTGTACACAGCGCCGATCAGCACCAGGTCGTATGACTTTTGCGCCACATGTTTCTGGATCTCGATCACCGGTTCGCCGTTCTTCGTGAGCATCTCGATTGCAACACCCTTCCCCTTTGCAAAATGCATTCCTCGTCGTAGCGCATCGAGCAGCGGCGTCTCATCCCCGGCTTTTTCCACCACGCCGAGCAGCGTGATTTCCGAGCCTGTACCCGCCGCGATCAGCACGCCGAAGCGCAGCGCATTTTCCGCCTGCTCCGAGCCATCGCTGCAAATGAGGATATTCATGGTGTTATTAGTGATGATGTCCTGTCACAAGGCCGTAAATAATGATCCCCGCGCCAATGAGCGGCAACGGCACGAACGCGAGCCGGATGCGCGCCCCGTGGAAAAACTCCGTGCCGATCGCGCCGATCTGCGCGCCGATCGCCGCGCCCGTGTGCATCACGAGCGCGAGCATGATGTCCACATTCCCCTTCAGCGCATGTGTGAAAGTCCCGTAACTCGCGGAGATCATGATTTCAAAAAGGTCGGTCCCCACCGCGACATGCGTGGGCACGCCGAGCAGATACACCATCGCCGGCATGCGGATGTAACCCGCCCCGCCTCCCAGAAACCCGCTGAAAAATCCCCCGACAAAGGAAACGGCGACGATGACCCAGAGAGAAATCGAGGCAACGCCCGCTGTAGGCAGGCTCACCATGGGAGGAAGATGAAACTTATGGATGGTTTTTGCGATGTGGGAAAATGCCGAGGCGTCTTTCCCCGCCTTTAGCAATATTACCGCCTGGCCCGCGCCTTTGCGTTTCGTGTCCTGCGCACGGTGCATTTTCAACGTGCGCCAGCTTTCCCACGCCATGAATACCGTGATTGATAAAAGTACGGTGATGAAACCCATCCCCACCACAAAATCGACATTGGCCCTGCGTTTCAGGAATTGGATCAACTGCGCGCCGCTCTCGGCTCCCGCGATGGTCGGCAGGATCATCATTGCGGCAAGTTTCATGTCCACGTTCCCGAGCGCCCGGTGTTTTTTCGTGGCGACGATCGATTTCCCGACGATGTGCGCGAGGTCGGTCCCCACCACGAAATTCATCGGTACGCCGAACGCGAAAAGTGCCGGCCCAGCGAGAAAGCTGCCGCCCACGCCGAAAAAACCGCCCATCACGCCCACGATGAACCCTACCGCCACGAGGTAAACCGGGTTGATATGCTCGCCTGAAATGAGGAAATCCATGAGGTTACCGGTTTCTCGGCCGCACAAAATTCAAGAGCCACGTGGTAAGGGTCTCGAGGACCACGCCCTGGCCTATGATGAGCACCAGCGCGACAATGGCATAGATCAGTTTGTTTGAATCAAAGATTTCCTTCAGCCATCCGCCGAGGAAATGTAAAACAAGGAAAAAGTAAACGGTGACAAGCCCCGCATATACCGGAATTTCCACCAGCAACGAGCGCATTACATTGCGTGATTTTTTCGAGGCGGCCATGGTCAGGGGTACATCGCGTCATTCCGGCGGAATGGATGTAGTTTGCAGTGGTGCATGTGATAGCGTGGCTGATACACGGGTTTCCGGATATTATAATGATGAATGTGGAATTAAACGATGCGTTTTTTGCGAAGATTGGCGGATGGCAGGCTCTGAAGCATGCCCGCAGTCTGGTCGAGGCTGGGCGTGTGACTGCTTCCGAGTGGCAGCCGCCGGTGCTGCGCGGGCTGGTACAGGAGGGGCCGACGGGCTACCGCGCCGGTCTCGATGTGAAAAGCCCATCCGACGCCGCAAACCTCTGCACCTGCCGCGATTCGCGTGAGCGCGGCATGATTTGCGCCCACTCGATCGCCGTGGGACTGCATTACATCAAAAGTAAAACATCCCCGCCAGCGGTTGCAAAACAGGAGAAGCAGGCAGTCCGGAAATCATCTTCAAAATCATTGCGCCGTGCTGCAGCCGGGGAAAAAGGCGAAGCCTTGGAATTGTTTTTCATCCTCCCCCCGAACCTTGCACAGGCGATCAGCAAAGGCAGGATCATGCTTTGCGCGGAAGGCAGATGGAGCAAAGGTCGTTCGCCATTAAGCGCCCTGCCGTTTGATATCCCGTTTGAATTGAACGGGCAGGATGCCGCGATTCTGGATGCGCTGGAAATGCTGGCCGATGGCGAAGCCCCCGCAATGATCATGCTGGAGGCGGCCCAATTTGCAGCGCTGCTGCCGAAGCTTGCAGGGCACGCAGGTGTCACCTTGGGCAGGGCGGAGAAGCTGGAAATATCGCCTGTGCCATTGCGGTTGTCCGTCCGGGCCACGCTGGAGGAAAATGGTGAAATCGTGTTGCGACTGGCCGGCGCGCTGCCTGCAGACCTGATACGCGGCGCTGCGACGTGGGTGTTGCAGGGACGCAAACTGCAGCCGCTCGGGTTACCCGCGGGTCTCGGTGAAATTTCCTGCGGCCCGCTGCGCATTCCGCGTGGCCGCGTGCCGCAATTACTGAATCTCGACTGGCCGGCGCTCGTTGCAAATTGCGATGTGGAGGCGAATTTCGCGCTGGAGGATTTCGTCCTCGAAGCCGCGGCACCGGAATTCAAACTCCACCTTGCCGGCGGTCTCACCATGCTCGAGGCCAGGCTTGAGTGTTTTTACGGCACAATACGCGTCACGCCTGGAGTCGCATCGAAAGATGAAGCGCCGTGGCTGCCCGATCCGGGGTCGCCGCTCCGCTACGGCACGCGCAACTTTGAACTGGAAAAATGCGCCGTCGCGCGACTACTGCGCAGCGGGTTCAACGGCCCCGACGCAAAGAATCAATACGTGCTCAAGGGGCAGAGCGCAGTCCTGAATTTTTTCGCCCGCGAGTACCAGAGGCTGGAAAAGGAATGGAATGTGACGCTGGAGGAACGCCTCGAACGCACCACACGCCAGAATTTTGAACGGGTCGAGCCGCATTTCCAGATCACGTCGTCCGGCGAGCAATGGTTCGATCTCAACGTCGCCTACACCGCCACCGGCGGCGAAGCGATGCCTGCGGCGGATGTGCAGCGCCTGCTCCGCTCAGGCCAGAGCCACACACGGCTGAAGAACGGAAAGTTTGCGCTCATGGATACCGGCGCCGTCGAGGAATTCCAGGAGGTGCTGCTCGATTGCGCTCCCCGGCAGAACGCGGAGGGTTATCGCGTCAGCAACGTGCAGGCAGGTTTTCTCGATGCCACGCTGCGTTCGCAAAGCGGCTGGCAGGTGGAAGCTCCTGCCGCATGGACACAGCGCACAGCTTTGCAACGCGGCGAGGTAAAACTCGAAGCCGCGTCGCTCGGCAAACTCGACAAAGTGCTGCGTCCCTACCAGAAGGATGGCGTGGCGTGGATGCAGTTCCTGCGCGCGAACGGCTTCGGCGGCATCCTCGCCGATGAAATGGGCCTCGGCAAAACGCTTCAGGTGCTTGCGCTTCTGTCTGCGAAACCCGCAAGCGTTCCCGCGCTGGTCATCTGCCCGACTTCGCTTGTGTTCAACTGGGTGGCCGAGGCGGTAAAATTCACGCCGTCCCTTCGCGTTCTCGCGCTGCACGGCCCGCAACGCCGCGAGTTTTTCACACAGATCCCGCGGCACGATCTCATCATCACCAGCTATGCCGTATTGCGACGCGACGCGGATCAATATCGCGACCTCGAATTCGACACCGTGGTGCTCGACGAAGCGCAGCACATCAAGAACCGCCAGACGCAAAACGCACAGGCAGTGAAATCCATCCGCGCCCGTCACCGGTTGGTTCTCACCGGAACGCCCATGGAGAATTCCGTGCTCGATCTCTGGTCGATCTTCGACTTCCTCATGCCGGGCTATCTGGGTGGCGCGCAGGATTTCCGCGAGCGTTACGAGCAGCCGATCGTGCGTGACAAAAACAGCGCCGTGCAGGCCCGCCTCGCGCGCCGCATGCGCCCGTTCATGCTGCGCCGGTTGAAACGCGACGTCGCCGCCGACCTGCCGGAGAAGATCGAGCAGGTGAGTTACTGCGAGTTGAACGACGCCCAGCGCGCGCTTTACCGGCAGGTGCTCGAGGCCGGCCGCCGCGAAGTCCTCGACTCCGTGAACGCAAACGGCCAGGCAAAAAGCCGCATGGTGGTCCTCACCGCGCTGCTCCGCCTCCGCCAGATCTGCTGCGACATGCGCCTCCTCGGCGACAAGCTTAACGCCACGCCAGCCGATACTTCCGGCAAGGTGGAGATGTTCGACGAATTACTCGAGGAGGTGATCGATGGCGGGCACCGTGTGCTCGTGTTCAGCCAGTTCACCACCATGATTGGTTTGCTGGGTGAGCGCCTGGCCGCACAGAATATCGAATATTGCCAGCTCGACGGATCCACGAAAGACCGTGCGCAGGTCGTGGAAAAATTCCAGCGCGGGGAAGGGCGCATCCCCGTGTTTCTCATCAGCCTCAAGGCCGGTGGCACGGGTCTCAATCTCACCGGCGCCGACACAGTCATCCACTTCGACCCGTGGTGGAACCCTGCCGTCGAAGCCCAGGCAACCGACCGCGCACACCGCATCGGCCAGAAGAAAGTAGTGACCAGTTACAAGCTCATCACACGGGGCACGGTGGAGGAAAAAATCCTGAACCTCCAGAATCGCAAGCGCAGCATGATCAACGAAATGCTTGGCGGGGAAGAGCAGTTGGTGGAGTCACTGAGCTGGGACGAGATCAACGATCTGCTGGCGGAGTGATTTTCAGGCTTTGACCCGGAATGTCTTCAGACCGTGGTTCAGCGCAGCACACTGGCGCAATGCTTGTGCAGGGCTTGCGATATGTTTTCCGAATTCGATGCGGTATTTGAATTCGTAAAAACCGCCCATCGTTACGTCGAAGTTTGTGCCCCAGTAATTGGTCATCAGCCAGCTGTAAGCGCGCGCTTCCTTGATATCGAGACCGGGGTGGCCCATGAGCTTCCGCTTTCCATAGGTAAGCGGGCCGAGTTGGAGCAGCGGAGCGTCGGGCGTGGCTACGGCCAGCCCCAGCGAGGAACTGCACGAGACAAATCCTTCCTGGATGACGAACCAATCAGTAAGCGTGTCTGGAAGCTGGTCCCGCCACGGACGCATTGGCGCGCCGGCCTTGTCGAGCCACAATTCGCCGCCGGGCACCGCAAACGGCAGCGCGAGATAGAAATTCTCCGGGTCCCACACCGAGGTCTTGTGCATCCGTACCACCGCATCGATCCGTGGCAGGGAATTCCACACAGTCAGCCCGACTGAAAATAACGTCGCACCCGCGACTTCATAGTCCATTTGGACCGGCGTCCACACTTTGCCGGTTCTGCCGATCTGGAAGGAACGGAGCACGCCCACGCTGCGCTGCACGTCCTTTGCCTTGCGGTTTCTGCCGATGCCCTTGCCTTTCCGGCCGGTGATCTCGTCCCGTCCATTTCCCGGGGTGGATTCATAAACCGGGACGAACGGTGCATGATCCCGGTTTGGTGCGAGCAAATCCGCGCCGCTCTCTTTGTCCACCAGCCGTACGATCCCGGCCTCGTTCGTAATTTCCAGTTTTAGAAACAGCGTTTCCACAACGCCTGATTCCACCAATGTTGCCTCCGCTCCCTCTGCGTCCGGGACGTAATTGGAACCCACCGCCCCGAAATGGCGTTCCGAAAACCGCAATGTCCGGGTTCCCTCCGCGAGTTCCAGCAATGCCTCCCCGCACGCCTCGACAGTGAGCGGCACGTAATACCCGATTCCGCGCGGTATACGCGCTGTTTGATGCTCAAGCACTTTGCCAGTCTTCAGGTCGACGATCCGCCCGCCGATCTCCAGCATCTCGTAGTCCTTGTTATCAAAATAGACCTCTGCAAGATCGGTCACCGGTACATCGAGCGGATTAAGCACCTTGTACACGAAACGGTCAGCGCTACCGCTCGGCGCCGTGTTTGGCGGCGCGCCGTGTACAGCGAACACGGCATCGTGCATGTCCATCATTGCATCGTACGCGGCGCACGCATAAGCCCGCTTGTTGCCGCCTACGGCTTTTACCCGGATGTCCCACGGCGCGCGGCCCGATTCGGAATGGTTGTACGTATGTTCGAAAAACATCAGGAGGTTTTGCTCCAGGCGTTGTACATCCTGCGATGGGAGCGGTGTGCCGGATTTTGCGAGCGCTTCCAGCCACCGTTGGCCGCGCATTGCTTCGCGCGACAGGCGCACTTCAGAGGGTATCGACACAAATCCGTCCGACCACCAGTCCGGCCAGTCTCCGCGATACTTCGGAATCGGCGCTGTGTGTTCACGCACTTCCCGGCAGAATTCCGACAGCGTGCTCATGTGCAGGCGCACCGGCCCGTCGTAAGTTGTATTCCACCGGTGTGCAAAGCGGATTGCCAGGTCGGACGGAGGCGCATTATCTGTCGTCGCGCCCGAAATGTGCAGCAGCACAAAATCATAGGGATAATCATCCAGCTCAAGCTGGCGCAGATAGCGCGGCAACCGGGCCATCGCCAGCGGCATCGTGTCCACCGTGCGGTGAAGCGCATCGAGTTCATCCTCGAATGAGTAATTCAGCGATGCGGCGGGGCAGAGGCCCATCACGTTCCCGAGGTTGTAGTGCTCGCCGTTCCACACGAGGATTTCCTGGCCCTTCGGAGTCTCCCAATAAAATGGAATCTGCCTGCGCCCGATCGGCGCCAGGCCGTGCGCGCTGTGCACACACGTCACGAAATTGCGGATCCCCGCATCGTACAGCGCCTGCGAATATCCTCAGCCAAATCCATTAATATCCGCCGCCAGCGCCGAGTCCAGCGGCAGCCCGTGTTTGTCCGCAAACCCGCGCGCCCGGCAGATTGCCGTGCGCAGCAGAGGCGCATCGGGCAGTTCGTTGAAATGAAGATACGTGCCCGAGATTTCCAGCACGCCATCGCGGATGCACTGGATGAGTTCCTCATGCCGCCCCGGCCGCGCCTCAAGCCATCGCTCGATCGACCAGAAGCACTCCGAGGTCCACCGGAAACCCTGCAGCGCCTTGTCTCCGTTCCGGATTTCGCGCGCGATCTCGATCACGCGGTCGAGAAATTCCACATGGAACCTCGCGATCCGGCTTTGCGAATCCGTGTAGCCCACATCCGTGTGAGTGTGGTGGATGAGATGGACCGTCCAGTTTCGTTGCAACTTGTGCGCACTCATCGGATCAATGGAACCCGGATTTTTTGATATATTCGTCCACCAATGCGCCGAGTTTAGCCTGCGGATCCGCTTTCGCATCACCCGCCTTCTGCGATTCCGCGACAGCACGGTCCCAGAGCTGGCCTATCACAGCAGGCACGGAACCGGGATGACCCTTGGACATTTTTACCAGGGCCTGATACTGGGCCGGGCTGATAAGAACCACCACACCACCGGACAGTTTGATGCCTTTGCCCGCCGGGTTATCCATCCATGCTTTTTCGATTTTTGCAATGTCGGAGGAGGGAACCCCCATCGCGACGAGCAGGGCCTTTGCCATGAGTGACTGTCCCACTTTATTGGGATGAACGCCATCCGCCAGCAACCGCTTTCCGACAACCTCGGAGGCATCGGGATTTGTTTTCAGGAAATCCAGGAAAGCGCCATTCACATCCGCCAGCGGGAGATTCTTTTCCTTCGCGTAGCCGCGCAGGAAATCGTTGTACGTCGCAAGTTGAACGTTCATCTCCTCAGCGGGATCCTCGCCAAGCGGTGTCGCTGTCATAAGAATCACCTTCACATTTTTGGCGAGACACGCCTCCACCATGCCGGTGACATTCTTTTTGTAGGTATCGAGGTCAACTCCGCGTCCCTTTTTCTGCATCATTACGTCGTTTACGCCGCAGCTCAGCGTCATCCAGTTCGCGCCCTGGTCCAGGATCTGCGGGCCAACCCGGCCCTTCATGTTTCCGGACGTATGCCCGGGCACTCCGGCAGGGATCGGGGTCGCCTCGACGCCTTCCACCTTCAGCCCATAAATGACGAGTCCGATATACCCGTCCGGCGCATTTGCCTGCGCGGTGATCGAGTCGCCCATAAAGCCGATCTTCTGCCCGTTCTGGATGAGAATCCCCGGTGCCGCCGCTTTCAAACTCCCGCATAACAAAAGGAAAAATGCGATTTCAAGGAATCCTGATGGCCGGAATTTATTAAAAATATTCATGTGATTTGTGGGTATGTATAGGGATTATTTTTTCTGGACGTTGTCCGGTTTCAATAGCCCGGTGATTGCGGTTGCAAAACGCTTGCCCAGCTCCAATTGGCCCTTGGCGTCGTAGTGAAGATGGTCGTTGCGCTTGGAAAGGTCGTCGCAATCCAGCATGCGACAGGCGGGTAGTTCGATGCTCTCCTGTGCCTTGCGCACCTGGTCCACATAGACATAGACAGCAAGGGGGTGGGTTTACCCGTCCGAAAACAAAGGGAAGGCTCGCGTTGCCAAAATCCCGCCGGGCTGACTCGATCAGGTGGAGGAAATTAGCCTTGTAAGCGCCGGCCATCGCCTCGTTTTTCGAATCCGCCTCACCCTGCATCCAGAGCATCCCTGCGATCACGATTGTCCGGCCCTTCTGCGCCTCCTTCACCTGCTTCACGAGTTTTCCGTAGAGCGATTTGATATCATCCGGCGACCATTTCACCGCGAGGTTCGTGCCGCCAACGGCGACCTTGATGATGCCGATCTGCTGCCCGGGTTGCGCGGCGGTCATCGTCCGCCCGAAGGCGATCTCCGGCCCGAAATTTTTCCCGGGCGCCAGCGGCACCCATGCGCCTGCCTGGTAAAGCAGCACGTCTTTTTGCGGCTGCGCCATGTCGGCAGGAAGGTCCGCGCTTGCCGCCATGCCCTCCATGTTACTCTGCCCTGCGAGCACGAAGACTTTTAGCGGAGTTTCCCCGCCCTGTGCCCGGATCGCCATGCTGAGCGCGATGGTGGCAAGCATTGCGCCCCTGATGGCCGCACTGGTAATGAAGTTTGTCTTTTGCATGTGTATCTCTGTTAGTAAGGGATTACTCTTCGCCCTTCTTGCTGCCTTCGCCTGTCTCCGCGCCGGCGGCCTTCAGGTTTTCTTCCACTGCCGGCTGCACTTCCGTCCAATACTGGTCGTAGGCTGCCCGCATCTTCGCCGCGATGTCGGGATGTTCCGCGATGACGTTCTTCGTTTCGCCGCGGTCGGCTTTGATGTCGTAGAGACTGCCGTTCTCCACGAGGCGGAACTGGTTGCTGCGCACGGCGAATCCCTTCATCTTCGCATCCGCCGCTGTGCCGCCCCAGTTGCCCGTGTGAATGAAAATGAACCGGTCCTCCCACGGCGCCTTCGGGTCTTTCAACAGCGGCAGCAGGCTGCGGCCGTCGAGCTTCACGCCCTCGGGGACTTTCGCACCGGCAATCTCGGCCACGGTGGGGAAGAAATCGATATTCGAGGCGAGTTGGTCCACATCGACGCCGCCCTTGAAACCGGCCGGCCACCGCCAGAATGACGGCACCCGTGTACCGCCCTCGTGTGCGGAATTCTTTCCGCCGCTCATCCCGGCGTTGAATGCCTTCGCTGGCGAGAGGCCGTCCTTGAAACCGGGCGCCTTCATCACCGCGCCGTTGTCGCTCATGAAAACGAGCAGCGTATCGCGTTCGATGCCCCATTCCTTGAGCTGCGCGACCAGCCTCCCCACGTTGTCGTCGATATTGGCGATCATGCCGTAATACGCCGCCATCTTCGCATCCTGCACCTTGCCGGCGTACATTTTCTCATACTCCTCCGTGCACCGCACCGGGGAATGCGGCGCGCCAGTTGCGATGTACGCGAAAAACGGCTTTTTTCCTTTCACCCCGTCCATCCATTTCATGGCCTGGTTGAAGAACACATCGGTGTAATAGCCGCTCGTTTTTTCATCGGTGCCGTTGTGCAGGAGAATCGGGTTTATGTAGCTGGCATTGGCGTGGTTGTACTCCCCGATCATTCCCGTGAGGAATGTGAACTCCTCGTCGAAGCCGCGCTTGCTGGGGTGGTAGGGAGCCTCCAGTCCCAGGTGCCATTTGCCGAAGATGCCTGTCGTGTAACCCGCCGACTTGAGCACCTGCGCAATCGTCGTCGCCTGCAGGCTCATCCGCTGGCCCGGCCCGCGCGTGTGGCTCACGCCGGAGCGGTATTCATTGCGGCCGGTCATGAACGCGCAGCGCGAGGGCGAGCAGAGCGGGCTCACCTGGAAATCCGTGAAACGCACGCTCTCCGTCTGCAGTTTGTCGAGGTTCGGCGTCTTGAGGATCGGGTGGCCGTTGCACGAGAGGTCGCCGTAGCCCTGGTCGTCGGTGAGCACGAAAATAATGTTCGGCCGCGCGGGCTGCTGCGCCACCGCGCGGGGGCAGTGACTGGCGAGGACTGTGAGAAAAACCGCGGCTGCAATCTTCATCAGTTTCCCGGGATTGGAGTGGAATCGACCTGCCCGGCCTGCAGGCTGCAAAGGAATATTCATGATGTTTGTTGTAATTGGTTGTTATGAACCCGCCGGCAGATGTGCCACGAGCGCCTTGGCAAAGCGTTTGCCGAGCTCGATGTAGCCTTGCGCGTTGTAATGCATTTGGTTGTGGCTCAGGTCGACTCCCGGCACCAGCACGGAGTTCCTGTCACCCTTCACATACGTGCGGAATGCCTCGTAAACCCCGGCATCCGCGAGGCCCGGTTCGCCCGGGATGATGAAGAGATCGGGCGCGCCTGTATCGCGGCGCACATTTGCAACGAGCCGTTTGAAATTTTCGAGATAAGCGCCAGCCAGCGGTCCCTTGTCCGATTCACCCTGGATCCAGAGAAAAGCAAGCGGCTTCGCATCCGGATAGGTCTTGCGCACCAGCGCGAGCCGGGGGGCAAACGCCTGGTAAAGAAACCCGACTTTCTCGTGAATGGTCATGCCACCCTTGTTGACCCGCACTGTGAGCTCCGCCGGGCCGTAATCGGGCACCCATTGCATCAGCGAGGAGCCGCCAACCGCATCCCAGAGGATGATGAATTTGTCCTTCGGTCGCGCGGTGGCCAGCGCGTGTGCAAAGCTTGGAACTGGCCCGAATTTCTGGCTTCCGGCAAAAGTCGTCAGCGGCTCCAGGGGCTTTGCGGCATCGGGTTGCTGGAAACAGATTACATTCGGCGGCACGGCCTTGAGATCCTCCGGAAGCTCGGCGATTTTGGCGACGCCGGCCATGTTTGACTGCCCGGAGCAGATGATCAGGTATTCCCCGGCGACCAGGGGAGAGGCAAAGGTTAGCAGGAGGAGGGTAATGAGGTGCCGGTTTTTCATATTGGTTTTGCTGTCGAGGAAATGGGGGAGTCTCACGTTATTAGCTCGCCGATATGTAACAACGACCGGCTGGTTTCACGACTCCAGAGAGTGTTCGCGATTGAACTTTTCGTTATCGAATCCCGACTTGCGGCGGAATCAGCGGGGGATTCTCACGCTCCGACGGCTTCGGTGGCGCTGGCGTCGAAGGGGGCTGTGCGTGCCGCCATGCCGGTTTCCCATGAATGGAAGAGATTTCTTAGTTCGCGCTCCACTTCCCCATAGGCTGGCGAACCGGCGACATTATGGATTTCCAGCGGGTCTTTTTCCCGGTCAAAAAGCATATCGCCGAACGTGCGGAAATCCTTCCATTTCGGATTGCGCGGCTGCTGCCAGATTCCGAGTTTGTGCCGGTCGGTGATGACCGTGCTTTGCGCCCAGTTTTCCGAAACGGTGAACGCCCTCCCGGTCGGCTCGCCGCGAAGCAGGGGGCCCGCCAGCGAGCGGCCCTGCAGGGGATGCTTCAGCGCGGGCGGCTGGATTCCGCACAAGTCCATCATGGTGGGATAAAGATCGACCAGTTCCGCAAGACCGTCGCAAGTTCTGCCGTTCCGGATTGTGCCAGGCCAGTTGAAGATCATGGGAACGCGCAGGGTGTCTTCATAGACATTGTGACCGCTCGCGCATTTCTCGATCATGCCGTGCGCGCCCACAAAATCGCCGTGATCCGACGCATAGATCACGATCGTATTTTCCCGCAGCCCCGCTTCATCCAGGGCCGAGAGGATATCGCCCACGTGGTCGTCGATTTCCTCCACGAGGGCGTAATAGGCGGCGATGTAATTCCGGTAGAGCTGTTCGTCCTGCCGCGCCAGGTCCACGCGGAAAACCCGGTTGCCCCCCGAGTGCACAAATTGAAACAGCGGCGGTAGCGCCCCGGACGGCTCATGCAAGCTCGGCGGCATGGCGATGCCGTCGCCCTCGCGCCGACCTTTGCCCCAGCGCGTCCGGTCAAAACGCGAGTAGTAGCGGCGGGTGGGGGTATAAGGCTGGTGCGGCCGGTAAAATGAGGAATAGCAAAAGAATGGCTCGTCCGGATTTTTCCGGGACTTGATGAAATCGACCGTGCGGTTCTTGGTCCAGCCTTCCATGGTCATTCCATCGGGCAGTTGCGACTCCTGGCTGCACATCAGTACAAAGGGCATGTCCTGCTTCTCCGAGGGCGTGCCTTCCGGCCCGCGTGCCCATTCGGAAGACCAGTCGCGCGCAAAGGCCTCGCCGAATCCCTGCTCATAAATCCAGTTCACGTAATTATCATCCGGCGATTCCTTCACAAGATGGCTTGCCTTGATGTCCCAGCCTCCGTCGCAGCCCAGGTGCAAGTGCCGCTTGCCGAAAGCCGCCGTGGCATAGCCATTTGCCTGAAAGGCGGATGGCAGGGAGACCACCTCCCGCATCACCTGGTTGCGGTCGCTGTTCCCCATGCAGCCGAGCGCGCGCGGGTAGAGACCGGAGAACAGCGAGCATCGGGAAGGGGCGCAGACGGCATCCTGGCAATAAGCGCGGCTGAAGCGCGTGCCATCCGCCGCGAGTTGGTCCAGGTTGGGCGTCAGTACATCCGGGTGGTTTTCATAACCCATCACACCGGCATTGTGCTGGTCGGAGAAAAGAAAAAGGACGTTCGGGCGGGGGGGCATGGGAGTTACCGGGGCCGGCGCACTATCATGGCCTGCCTATTCATCGGGACTTATCTTGAGAACACTCTGCACTACGTATGGGGTTTTTATGAGAAAAAATGAACCAATCCCGAGATAGACAATTCCATAAATCCCGGGGCTCAGGAGCATCTGCCACACGAAATTCGGCTGGCTCGTTTTCAGCATGTAAGTGGAAAACCACGCGTAGGAAACAACGCCATTTGTAATCTGGGTGATTCCCGGGACCATCAAGGAAAGGCCGAGGATTTTTACAAGAACGGTTGCAAGGGAATTTGATTTCACGCGGTATGGTCCTATGGAGTGGAGGCAGGCACCGGAGAAGCGGCCGGTTTAGGCGGAGGAGGCGGGGCGCCGGGTGTAACTGTAAATGTGACATTGATGCCGGCTTTGACAGGAATCTGCCCGAAACTCCCCTTGTCAAATTTTTCAGGCCGTTCAGATCCCTCTTCCTCGGTGAATGAGACAGGATGCAGTGTGACTCCCAGATTCTGTTCGTAGACCTCCTTGCGCGTCATCACGCTCTTGCAGGCAGTGGCGAGGATCTGCTTGTGAATGTCTGTAAGCAGCGTGTGGTTGTAGGCAAGATCCCTCAGTTTTGCCTCACGCGTCTTGTCGAGAACGCCCAGAAGATCGACATATTGTTTCTGTTCCTGGATTAATATGGTCAAGGTGCTGTGCGCTGTATAGCCCACCACCTGGTCCGAGGAATTTGAGTATCTTGGCGATACCGTTGCAAACTTGGGGATTTTGACCTGTCCCCTCGGGATTCCTATCGCTTCCAGCCGTGTGAGCAGATTTTGTTTCTGCTGTTCATGCATGTCGATGGAGGAGCCGTAGTTTGACCCCTCGCTGGTAACCTCCACATAAGCCTTGATCTCGGTCGCTTCAATCACAATTGATGCTTGCCCGTGGAGAATCACCCTTGCGTCATTTTTCAGGAGAAATGCGCGGGCGTCATCCGGCTGTCCCTGGATTGTGACCTCGGAAAAGAGGGCGTGGGGGGCGAGCAGTATGAGGAGGATAGCTGCTAATTTCATAGAAGCGCACGATGCCGCCTGATGCAGATCGGAGCAAGCCCAATCGATTGTTTTACAAACGGATAATGCATCGCATCTGTTTCATCATCAAAAAGCGTACGTCAGAACATTATTGGTTTCACTGATCAGCCGTTTTGCGAAAAACACATCCATGATCCGTTGTACTTCTTTCGGTGGCAGTTTTTTCTGAAAATGAGCTGAGATATGTTGCATCAATGTTTTGCGTTTGCGCGGCCGTGATTTTCTTTCGATTTTGGATAGCAATTCGCTGATCCGTTTAAAATGAGGGTCATCCATTTCGGAGTTCGGCTCTTTAAGTTCCCCCATGGATCCGATCCGGCCGCATGCCACACTTTGTTGCCCGAGGTGAGTGATCAATGAATCAAAGTCTTTGTCCTTTGATAGAATTACAAATTCCGCATCCGGAAACTCGCATGCCAGCCGACCGAGATGATATGCGAGATGAAAGTCGAGGTTGTTTCTCCCGTCGCCGGCTATTTTCACCCATTTCAACCTGTCGCCAAAGCCATGGGCCTTCTCGGTCAGGGTGAACGGAATATTATTTTGTAATTTTCCGACAAAAATCCTTACGTGGCAGGTTGGAGGAAGGAGCGCAAGATCCACGTCTTTTACGTTTTCGAAATCGACGAGCAGAAACATCGTTTTCATCCCTGCCATGCTCGCCGTCCGGTGACTCTAAAGCAAGTCGCCAATCACGGAGTCACCCCGTTCACTCTTATTGCGACATAGCTTCCCGCGCCTGCCTTACGCGATCGCGGGTTTTTTGGATCTCATTGAACTGGCGTTCCACGATCGCCCGGATTTTCGGTGAAAAGTCCATGGTGTCCAGCGCCCTCTCATAGGCCGCAACCGCGTCGTCCTCACCGCGTTCGCACTCCACGAGAATCGATTGCTGATTATTCCCGGCGATGGCCGCCTTGAGATTCACCCACCCCTGGTGAAGCGGGCCGGAAAAAATGCTTGAGTCATGGTCATCCGCGTCTTCTGACTCGCGGGAAGCGGTTTCCAGTTCCTCCGCGAATTGGGAACGCTGGATGGCGTAAGCGTGGAAGAGCGCCTTCAATTCGTTGTCCCGGATCCGGTCGGCGGCATCGCGAAATCCCTGCTGACCGTCCTTGCAGGTCTGAATCAGGTCATTCACCACCATGAACAGGGAAAAAGTTGCAGTTTTCATACTGGCTGATTCGTTTTCGAGACCCGTTTCGCGCGTCAAAAAATACCTGAACACACTGCGGCGATCTGCCGGGTACAGAGCTCCGAATCCACTGCCGCTTGGTTAAGAAAACCCTCCGCCGGCAAGCCGCGCCTCGTACATATGTCCCATACGTCTCATATGTCGTATATGTCCCATCTTCTGCCTTGACATCTCCTGTCACGGCTCCAACCGTTCCGCCGCATGGTTACAACACCACTAGGAAACACCATGCACAATCCCGCCCGTCGGGAGGAACCGTCTCACGCCATTCACCGGTTCCCGCCCGCCATGAGTACGCCAAAATCCCGCAAAGTAGACGAAAACTACACATTACTCAGGAGTTGCCGCTGTAAAGAGTCTGTAAATGGTGCAAAAACTATACAAAAACTGACAAAAAAGGGCGCTAACTTCCCCATCCGCGCGTACACACTTCTTTGCGCAACGCCCCCGTTCTGATACATTAAAGGCACATGTTTGAAATCAAGGAAAAACCGAAGATGGTGGAACGCGCCCTTCTGATAAGCGCGTACACCAAGGCCGAGGAAAAAGCGGAGGCTGAAAGTCTGCTCGAGGAACTCGAGGAACTCGTAGACACGCTTGGCATTCCCGTGGTGGACCGCATGCTGGTACATCACCGCGAGAACCATGCGCGCCTGCTTCTCGGCACCGGCAAAGCGGAGGAGATCGCGGCAATTGTGAAGGAGAATGAGATCGACGTCTTGATTTTTGACAATGAGCTCACCCCCGCGCAGCAGCGGAACTGGGAAAAGCTCGCCGAGGTGCTGGTGATCGACCGGCAGGAGGTGATCCTCGATATTTTCGGCAAGCGGGCACAGAGCCGCGAGGCGCGGTTGCAGGTGGATCTGGCGCGCATGGAGTATTCTTTGCCGCGGTTGTCCCACGCGTGGACACACCTTGGTCAGCAGGGCGGCGGCATCGGCGCGAAGGGCGAGGGCGAATCCCAGCTCGAGCAGGACAAGCGCAAGATCCGCGGCCAGATCGACCGCCTCAAGCGTGACCTGGTGGCAATCCGCAAACAGCGCGCCACCCAGCGCAAGGACCGCAAGCGTGAACCCATTCCCAATGCGGCAATCGTCGGCTACACGAACGCTGGCAAATCCTCGCTGCTGAAGCGTCTCACCGGCGCGGACGTGCTGGTGGAGGACAAACTTTTCGCCACGCTCGACACCACCACGCGCAAGGTCGCGCTGCCGAACAAGCAGCCGCTGCTGCTCACGGATACCGTCGGGTTTGTCCGCAAGCTCCCGCACAGGCTCATCGAGGCTTTCAACGCCACGCTGGAGGAGGCGGTGCTTGCTGATTTCCTCATCCATCTGCTCGACGCCAGCCAGCCCGAAGTGATGAAATTTTACGACACCACGCGGAAAGTGCTCACCGAACTCGGTGCGGATGAAAAACGCATCCTCGTGGTTTTCAACAAGATCGACAAACTCCCCGATCCCTCCGTGATTCCCTCGCTGCGGCACCATTTCCCGGGCGCGCATTTTATTTCCGTGAAAACCGGGGAGGGGCTGGAAAAGTTCGTCGATGCCCTGGCAATACTTGCCAACGAAGATGTAACCACCATCGACTTGCAGATCCCGCTGAGCCGCTCGGATCTCATCGCGCGGCTGCATCGGGACACCGAGGTTCTCAGTACCGAATATGTGGACAACGATGTAAAACTCAGCGTTAGGGCATCCGTAAAAACCGCGAGGGACTACGGGGAATTCCGCGTGAAAGACAGCCGGCACGCCGGCATTTCCGAGCCTGCCCCGCAATTGATTTAACCATTATTTCCGCCCAGGTTATGCGCCCAGAGCCTAAAAAACGCATCGATACCACTCCGTCGCAATCGCCTCTCGCAAGTGTGAATGCCGCTTTTGCGAATCTGAATCTGCCTGATCTTCCCGCCGCAAAGGCACCCGCCCCCGCTGCGGATTCACCGCAGCAGGTCTGGAAAATGGGGCGTGTCGTCCTGCGCCGTGAGACAGCGCACCGGGGAGGAAAAACCGTGATTGTGGTCCACGATTTCGCCACGCACCTGCCCGCGTCTGTCATCGAGACGATCGCGAAAAAAGTGCGCTCCGCCTGTGGTTGCGGGGGAACTGTCAGGGGGCGCGCAATAGAAATCCAGGGCGACCAGCCCGCCAAAATCCGCGCTGTGCTGGAAGGCGAGGGGTTTCAGGTGGCAGGTGTGAAGTAGATTGAACGTTGCCACATGGATGCCATCGACAGCTTGATTATAATGCCGCAAGTCCCGATGATGCGAAAGATCTGAACCGTATGCACAAGTATTTCTTTCCCATCGTATTCCTGTTTTTTGCGTTTCCGCTGGCGCTGCTTGCGGACTCCCGCGGCAAGGTTCCCAGCACGGTGGATATCCAGATCGAAATCCGGAAGGATCAGGATTCCCTGGCGCAGCAATACAGGAGATATTTCAGGAACTACTCCAATGCGATTTTGCAGGGATTGCGCGCGAGCAATGCGGCCAAGCGCGCTGTCATCGCTCCGCTGTACCAAAAAGTGTTTAACATCGATATCCCCTCCGGCGGGCCGGAAAGCGTGGTTCCCGCGGATGAATTGAAAAACCTGACCGATGGAAAATTATATGCGGAAGCCTGGCTGCCTTTGATTGCCAATGCATCCCTGGAAAGCTCGGGTTACTATAACGAGCACTTGAAGCCGATCCTTGCCGATCCAAGAACGGACAGGGGGGCGGTGTTGAGAATTCAAAAGGATGCTGGAACGGAATGGGAGAACTACAAGGCGTATTCGGCACAGGAATTCGCCGGCGAGGCCGTGAAAATCAAGACCGACTTCGAGGCGAAGCTCCCCTCCATTGCCCGTGAGCACAGCGAGTTGCGCGCCGCCCTGGTCTCCATTGTAGGTCCGATTCCGCCGGATGAATTCGACAGCAATTTTCAAAAGTACATCGCGCTGGCACAGTCCAAGATGCAACCCGTAGGCGCGGCCACTACTGCCGTGGCTGCACAATCACCCGTTCCGGCAGAGCCTGCGGATTCAAAAACCGGTCAGCAGCCTTCGCCGAAGGCAACACCTGTGCAAACACCGGTTGCGACCGATGCAGGAAATTCGCTGGATGCCAGGGTGGACGATCTGGCTTCAAAACTAAAACAACAAAAACAGTCCCTGGATACCGTGAAAGCCCAGGCGCAAAGCCTCGATGACAACTACCCCATCCTTCACCACGAGTTGAGTTCCGAGATCGAAAAGCTCTCATCGGAGATCTTCTGGATGCGATTGATCCTGGTACTGGTCGGTGCGGGCGTTCTGGTTGGCATCGGCATATCCCTGCTGGCGCTTGACCGGATCGGCGATCCGCTGGCCAAAAAATCCAAGCTCAAGGGCAGGCGCGAACCGCGAACACTCCGCGAGGAACCCTTGAAGGCAATCCTTGGCAGGATTTACAAGATGGAGGAGGAAATCTCCCAACTGCGGGGTGAACTTCAGGACGGCGAGGAGTTCACTTCCGGTAATCAGAGTTCTGAGGAGGACGTTTAGGCGTCCTCCGTGATTTTCAAGACTCCTGTTTTGGGTCCGCTTCCGCCAGCCAGTCCAGCGCGCTTTTTTCGTCCTCAAAGACCCGCATCCTGACATTCCGCTGGTCGAGCAACCCAAGCGCAAACTGCATGTGGGTATGCGTTACGCCGAAGGGCACCCAGAAAGCCCATTTCGCCCCCTTGCGTCGTTCGGTCCACTCCTTGAGCAGTGTCCGGAATTCCGTCTCAGTGGCAAGGATTGAGAAAGTCGCATCCTGTGAAACTTCGAAGATCAGATTGAAGGCTGGGTCGAATTTCGGATTTTTCGCCAGGCTCGAGATATGAGTCGCGAGATCCACAAGCGTCGTGGTGCCGGACATCCTGGCTTTTACCAATTTCTGATCCTGATCAATCGTATATTCGATCATCGCAGCCTTGAGACTACATTACGCTGTGCCAGCGACAAAGGCAAATTTGGAGCCGCTGCAGATGTACCGTTCGCTCGACATTCCGGTTATCTGTCCGCAACCGGTTCCCAGACAAGCACGCACCGGAAACCGTAGATCACATCCTTGTCATTCCGGTCCACCACGTTGCGGTAGGAAGATTGCAACTCCGCCTTGCTGCTGTTTGCCCATGAACCGCCCCGCAGCACGCCCCAGTCCTTGTATTTTCCACCGCCCTTGTAATCATCCTGCACCCATTCCCAGACATTGCCCCCCATGTCGTAGAGCCCCAGGCGGTTTGGTGGAAAGCTGCCCACGGGCGACGTCTGCGGGAAGTTGTCGTTATATCCATCGATGACCGGCATACGCTGCCTGCGCGCGGAGACATCCGCATAGTTGCCGGCGCCGGGCGGTGGAGGCCACGTTTTCCCCCACGGATATTCGCCTTTGATTTTTCCGTCGCGCTCCTCGGGGGTGCCGCCGCCTTCGTTTGGCAGCCCCACCGCGAGGCTCCACTCCAGGTCCGTGGGGAGCCGGTAATATTGTCCTTCCTCAAGCATGTTTTCAGCACGCTCCTTTTCCGTGAGCCACTTGCAAAATGCCTGCGCATCGAGCCAGCTTGTCTTCACCACGGGGTGCGCGTCGGTCTGTTCGAAATCCGGCTTCTCGTAACGTCTGCCAGTGGAGACGCAGAATGTGCTGTAATCTTTCGTTCGCGTTTTCCAGACGCAAAAAAGCGCGCCATCGACCGGCACGAACTTCATGCCCAGGCTGTTTTCCCACGGCTTGCCGCGTTCCGGCACCAGTTTTTTCTCCAGGTGCTCGGCGAGAAAGGTCTGCTGCTTCGGTGTCACTGTGCCTTTCAGGATTGCGGGCTTGTAGCCGCTTAACCGCAGTTCAAAAACCACGTCTCCCGGCTTTACCTCCTCGATCAGGAGCGGCGTCTGGCCGATTTCGCGGCCGTCGCGCACCACGCTTGCCCCGCCTGGCGCGCTGGTGATTTTCACGCTGCCGTTGAAGAACTCGAAATTCGCAGCTGCATCGCGCCCGTGTTCGATCACCATTTCCCGCTTATCATCCGGCCAGCCATTGTATCTGGCGGCGAGTTGATGTTTCCCCGTCGGGAGTTCGATACGCACCGGTGTTTTGCCATACAGATTTCCATCGGCAAAAATTTCCACCCCGTCGGGCGTGCTCGTCACCGCGACGCTACCCGTTGCGAATACGATTTCCTTCACAGCGACCTCGTTGCGTTTGATTTCCACGCTATCCTTCAATTCCCGTCCGCTCTGCCGCACTACCAGGTCGTAAGTGCCGGCAGGCAGTCCGGTGAGCGTGGCGGGTGCGGTTCCTTTGCGCTCCACCTTGCCCTCGCTGCGCAACTCAAACGCCCCACCGCCCGGTTGTGTAGCCAATTGCAACGAGCCTTTGCTGCGCGTGAGTTTGAAAGGCGGAACCTGCCCCCCGGGCACGATCTCGATTTTCATCTCCACGGGATCAAATCCCGGCAGCATGACGCGCAATCCGTATTGCCCCGACTCGATATCCCGGAACGTCGCCGGGCTTTTCTTCATCCGGTCGCCCAGCAACACCATCGCTCCCGGAGGATCGGTTGTGATTATGGAGGTTGTGATCACCCCCGGTTTGCTCCTTGTCAGCGGATGAAAAATCATCAGCGCCCCCACGGTCAGCATTGCAACCACTCCGGCGGCAACCAGCCATGACGCCCCGCGCTTCCTCGCTTTTCCACCATCGAGCAACACGAGGTCGTCGCGCATTCGTTGTGCGCTTTCGTAGCGTTTGCCGGGTTCGTTTGCACATGCCTTGAGCAGAATCCGGTTCAATTGCAACAGCCGCCCCTTGTCTGGCAGTTCGTCCAGGCTTGTCGTAACCTCTGGAAAATCGAGCCGGTCCTTGCCCATGCTGATCTCGTACAGCACCTTGCCGAGGCTGTAGATGTCGGCCTGGGGAGTGCCTGGCCCCTCGTGCGGCACATAACCTTCCGTGCCGACGAAAGACCTCTGCCCGCTCACCGCAACCAGGCCGATATCTGCGAGTTTTGGCACGCCATTTACGAAAATGATATTCGCAGGCTTGATGTCCCGGTGTGCCAGCATGCGTGTGTGCAATTCACGCAGCGCATCCGTGAGCAGCAGCCCTATCTTCACGCACTCATCCGCCGGCAATCTCTTGCGCTGTTCCAGCTCGCTCTTCAACGTCTTCGGCGTGTAATTTCCCGCGTCGATGTGCTGGCCGTGCTCGCAGTCGTCCGCGAGTTCCATGATGTAATAAAAAAACGTCTCCGTGCGCCCCATGTGCAGGATGTCCACAAAGCCATCGTGTTTGCGCGAGATCGGCTCGAAGCTCGACATCCCTTCGAACTCGCGGTTGAACGCCCGCTCGCTTTCAAACGTGCTGCGATACACAACCTTCACCGCGCGCAATGCTCCCGTGAGGCCGCGCGCCAGCCAGATCTCACCATACGCGCCGCGCCCGATCACGCGCAGGACTTCGTGGTCGGGGATCTGCGGCTTCGTGGTCTCCTGTTTCATGCTCACAACCGGGACTCGCTCATTTCGCGGGCGACTCCAGTTCCTTGAGTTCCTTTTTCATGAGCGCGGAGATCCGGTGCTTCGCGAGATAAACCTGCGCCACGCTCACGCCTAGCGCCGAGGTTACTTTTTTCACCGGCCACTCCTTCATCACATAGCAGTCGAAAATCTGGTACTGCTTGGCGTCCACCTTCCGCTTCACGCGGGCGATTGCCGCGGTGAAAAGGTGCGCCTTCCACTCGGCGTCCCATGTCGCCTCCAGGTCAAAACCCGCCGGGTCTGCCGCGCGCTCAATGGTCGCCGTGCGGTGCGTGTCACCGCGTTTCCTCCTGGCGCCGGATGCGGTGGCGGGCTCGCGCTTCCGGAACTGATCTGCAATCCTCCACCGCGTGATGTGCAGCAGCCATCCCTTGAACGAGCCCTGTGCCGGATCGTATCTCAAGCCATCCACGCGCTTTGCCACCGTGATCACCGTCTCCTGCACCACATCCTGCGCCTCGGCATCGGTGAGGCCCGCCTTGATCGCCACACCGTGGATCAATTTCCAGTAGGTCTCGAAAAATTCCTGCCAGTTCCTTTGGTCGCGCCAGTCGGCGAGGCGCTCGACCAGGCTGCGCCGGGTCACTAGGAATTCTTTGCGTGTCACGGTCCCTTTCATACCAGAAATCCGCCTTCCTGCGAAATTTTTTGCATTTTGATGAAAGATTCGTCCCCGGCCCTCCGTATTCCATCCATGAGAATATTCCGGCAACTCGTCACTTTGGTCTTTGGCAGCGTCTCATGGCAGCCGCCGCGCTGGTGTATTTCACTTGGGGGATGGGGCCGTCGTCACCGCCGGATGGTGGCGGCGGCCCTGATTTTAACGGCAGTAGTCGGCATCGGGGGATGGCGCGCCTATGAATGGTACAAAAAACGGCCAAAACCGGTGACGGTCGCCATTTTTGCCGAGTCGATCCCCGTGACTCCGCTCGAAAAGCAGTGGATCCATATTCCACCGCTGGTGGTGCGGTTCAATGACTCTGCCGCGCCGCTCGATAAGATCGGTAAACTCGTCCGCACTGGCATCCATATCGATCCCTCTGTGGAAGGCGTATGGCGTTGGAACGGTGACCGGCGGCTTGTTTTCACGCCGGCAAAAGACTGGCCCGCCGCTCAAAAATACCGGATCAAGTTCGACAAGGAAGTGATCGCGCCCCACGTGCTGCTGAATCATTACGAGGTACAGACCTCCACCTCGCCCTTCACCGGTTCGGTAACCAAGATGGAATTTTACCAGAACCCGATCGACCCTGCCGTGAAACAGGTGGTTGCGACACTGGAGTTCTCACACAAGTTCGCGCCGGGAGAGCTGGAGAAACACCTGTCGCTTACCTTGCTGGGAGGGTCGCAGGTTTTCAAAAACGGCGCCGCCCGCTTCGAGGTGAAGCCGGGTTTGCGCGACCGCATCGCTTATGTGACCAGCGGATCGATCACGCTGCCCGAGCGCGAGGATTTCATAAAACTCGTGCTCGACGGAAAAATGCCCACCACGCAAGGCGGGGCATTGATCAATAACGAGGTCGCGGACAAGACGCGTGTGCCGGACATCCACAGTTTTTTCAAGATCAAGTCGTCAAAAGCCGAGATCGTCAATAACAGCGATGGCGATCCCGAGCAGATGATTTTCGTGAATACCACGGCTGCCGCCAGGCCGGAGGAAATCGCAAAGTCACTCGAGATATTCCTCCTCCCGCCGAAACCCGTTGAAAAGACCGACGCCGCAGCGGACCCTGATCCCGATCCGGAACCCCCGGCAAGGCGCCATGGACGGAATGTTGAAGAAACGGAGCCCGACGCCGATTCCGATGAGGACAACACCGAGGAGGAAATCACGCCGCCCCCGCAATGGAAAAGCCCACGCGAGGTCGACGAGGAAGTGCTGAAGACCGCAAAGCCGGTCAAGTTTTCAGTCGTTCCATCGGACAAGGAAAACACCACGACACACATTTTCAAGATCAAGGTCGAGACGGAGGGCAGTCTCTATATGCGCATCCGCAAAGGCGTGCTGGCGCTCGGCGATTTCACGCTGGGCGATGATTACGACACCGTGCTTGGTGTGCCTGCGCCGTCGCGCGACATCACCATCCAGGGGCAGGGCGGTGTCCTCGCATTGAGTGGTGAGCGCAAACTCCTGGTCAGGTCGCGCGCCGTGCCTGTGATCGAATACCAGATCGCCCGCGTGCCGGCCGACCAGATCAACCATCTCGTGAGCCAGACGGAAGGTTCGTTCCAGAACCCCGAGTTTGTGAACCGGCATTTCGACGAGACCAACATTGCGCGCATCGCGACCGAGCGGCAGGTGGTGAATGCGCAGAGCTTCTTCAAGCCGGATTATTCGACATTCGATTTCTCCAGCCATCTCGTTCCCGCGCAGGATGGCGGCAGCGCGATGCAAGGGTTGTTTTTTCTGAAAGCGCGCGGATGGAACCCTAAAACGAAAAAATACCTGGCAGGCGACGCGCAGGACCAGCGTTTCATCCTCGTGACGGACATCGGCATCCTCGTGAAACAAAATGCCGACGGGTCGCGCGATGTTTTTTTGCAATCGCTCAAGACCCGCGAGCCTCTCGGCAATGTCACGGTGGATATTCTTGCGCGCAACGGCGTGCCTTCCGTGAGCGGGACCACCACTCCCGACGGGCGTGTGACATTCCCATCGCTCGGCAAGCCCGCCCGCGAAAAGGAGCCGGTCGCGATCGTGGCCCGCAATGGCAATGACGTGGCCTTCATCCCCTTCGCCCGCGACGACCGCAAGCTCGATTTCTCGCGCTTCGACATCGATGGCATTCAGAGCAAGTCAGGCGCGGAACTCGACGCATTTGTCTTCACCGAGCGTGGCGTTTACCGCCCGGGTGATGAGATGCACATCGCGTTCACCGTGAAGCAGCGCAACTGGGCCGGGAATCTGGCCGGGCTGCCGCTTGAGACCGAGGTTGTGGACGCGCGCGGCATGAGCGTTCAGGTCAAAAAACTGGCGCTCACTCCAAGTGGTTTCATGGAGTTCAGCTACCAGACTGTGTATGAGTCGCCCACCGGGGAATACACGATCAACGTTTACCTGCTGCACAACGGAAAGCGCCATACTCTGCTCGGCTCCGCGGACGCACTCGTGAAGGAATTCCTGCCCGACCGCATGAAGATCGATTCCCGCCTCTCGACACCGGCGACCATCGGCTGGATCGACCCGAAGGCGGTGCAGGTCACTGTAACGCTCCAGAATCTCTACGGCACACCGGCGACCGGCCGCCGTATCGTCTCGCGCATGCGGCTCAATCCCGCCCGTTTCGAGTTTCCCGAATACAAGGACTACAGTTTCTACGACCGTCTGCTCGACAAAAAAGCCGAGGTGCACAGCGAGCAGGTGGAACTTGGAGAGAAGACCACCGATGATGCGGGCACAGCGCAGGTTGACCTCGACCTGGAGCGTTTTTCTACAGCCACCTACGCGATGGATTTCTACGCCGAGGGCTTCGAAGCCGAGGGCGGTCGCAGCGTCAATGCCCAGAGTTCCGCGCTGGTATCCTCTCTGCCGTACGTGGTCGGCTACAAGGCGGATGGCGACCTGGGCTATGTGAAAATGAACAGCAGCCGCACCGTTGATTTGATCGCGATCGACCGGATGCTGACAAAGATCGCCGTCCCGGGCCTCGAGTTCGACGTGATCCTGCAAACGTATGTCTCCGTGCTCACCAAGCAGGAGGACGGCACCTATTCCTACGAATCCGTGAGAAAGGAAACCACGGTCCGCACCGGCGCGGCGGACATTGCGGCGGGCGGATTGAAATTCACACTCCCCTCGGAAACGCCCGGGAATTATTTCCTGGAGTTACGCGAGAAGGAATCCGGCAACCGCGTGAGCAGGTTTCCATTCAGCGTGGTCGGTCTCGGCGGCGTCTCCCGCTCCCTCGACAAGAATGCGGAACTCAACGTGAAGCTCAACCGCAGGCAATACAACGCGGGCGACGACATCGAGGTAAACATCACCGCGCCCTACCTCGGCAGCGGCCTCATCACCATCGAGCGCGACAAGGTTTATGCGCACACATGGTTCAAGGCCGACCAGACCGGCAGCGTGCAGCACATCCGCCTCCCCGCCGGTTTCGACGGCACGGGTTATGTGAACGTCTCATTCATCCGCTCGCTCGATTCCAAGGAAATCTTCATGAGCCCGCTTAGTTATGCCGTCGTACCGTTCACCGCGAACCTTGAAAAACGCAGGCTCAAGATTGACCTGAACCCGGTCAGGGAAGCGAAGCCCGGCGAACCGCTCAAGATCGGCTTCCGCACAGACCGCCCTTCGAAGATTGTGATCTACGCAGTAGACCAGGGGATCCTGCAAGTGACGGATTACCAGCTTCCAGATCCGCTGGAATATTATTTTCGCAAGACGGCGCTCATGGTGCAAACGTCGCAGATCGTCGATTTGCTGATTCCGGAATTTTCGATCCTGCGCGCAGCAGCATTCGGTGGTGACGGGGAGGCGAGGCATCTGAACCCGTTCAAGCGTGTGACGGAAAAACCGGTCGTTTTCTGGTCCGGCGTGATCGATGCGGATTCCACGGAACACCAGGTGGTTTATGACGTGCCCGACTATTTTAACGGCACTCTCCAGATCATGGCAGTGGCCGTCTCGCCGGACTCCGTCGGTGGGGCGAAACAGGAGACTCTCATTCGCGGGCCGTTCGTGCTCACGCCCGGCGTCCCGACACTCGCCGCTCCCGGTGACCAGTTCGAAGTCGGTGTCACGGTGGCAAATAATGTCACCGGTTCAGGCTCGAACGCGGAAGTAAACCTGACCGCCGAGGCTTCGGAGCACTTGGAAATCATGCACTCCCCGTTGCAGCCATTGCGCGTCCCTGAAGGCCGCGAGATCAGCACGGTGTTCACAGTGCGCGCGAAGAGCAAACTCGGTTCGGCCAGCCTCACTTTCAAGGCATCCGCGCTGGGGCAGGAATCGAAGCTCCGCTCGACGCTGAGTGTGCGTCCGGCTGTCCCTTTGATGACGAAAGTGCTCAGCGGCAATTTCACGAAATCCTCGGTCACCGTGCCGGTGGACCGCGTGATGCTTCCGGATTACCGCAACCTGGAAGCCGTGCTTTCCGCCGCGCCGCTGGGTCTCGCCCGTGGCCTTGATGTTTACTTGAAAAATTACCCGAACGGCTGTTCCGAGCAGATCACCAGCGGCGCATTCTGCCGGTTGATGATTGCGGGGGAAACCGATTTCGGGCTCACGCGCACGGAAATTTTTGCGCAACTCGAAAAAACATTCGACGTGCTCCGCCGCCGCCAGAATGACCAGGGAACATTCGGCTACTGGGCGCCGGAGAAGAACGATGGCATTGATTTTATCTCGACCTACGTGATGCATTTCCTCATCGAGGCGAAGGCCGCGGGTTTTGTGCCGCCCGCCGATGTTTTCCAGAGCGGCCTGCGCAACCTGCAGCACATGGTGATCAAGGAGCCGGGCAACATCGACGAGGCCCGCACGCTGGCCTACGCGATCTATCTGCTTACCCGTGAGGAGGTCATTACGACAAATTACATCCTGAACCTCCGCGATTACCTGGATAAACACAACGAGGGTGAATGGCAGAATGACCTGACAGGCGTTTATCTTGCAGGCGCATGGTCGATGTTGAAGAAGGACGATGAAGCGCAAAAAATAATCACGGCCTACAAAATCGGCAGCCATGACAGGCGCGGATGGTGGGATTTCTACCAGCCGCTCGGCTCGGATTCGCAATACATCGCGGTCATCGCCCGGCATTTTCCCGGCATGCTCAGGCATGTCTCCGCGGAGGATTTCAAGGCGATCACAGGGCCGGTGGGCCGCGGTGAGTTCAACACGCTCTCCGCTGCCTATGCAGTGCTCGCGTTGAAAAGCTACACGCAATACCTTGCGCAGAATCCGCCCCGGCTTGGAATGGTCGAGTTAAACAAGGAAAAACACGAGACGGCGCTGGAGGCCGCCGGCAAGCTCATGAAACGCGCCGCATTTTCCGCGAATGCCGCATCGCTGCGCTTCACCGTGGAACCGCAGATCAAGGGCATGGGTGTGTTTTACCAGATGATCGAGACGGGTTTTGACCGCGACCTGCCTTCCAAGGCCGTCGCGGAGGGGGTGGAGGTCTACCGCGAGTTTGTGGACAAAAATGGCGATGTTACCAATGCCGCCCATCTCGGTGAACCGCTGACAGTCCACTTGAAAATCCGCAGCCTTGAGCACGACAATGTTACCAATGTCGCACTCGTCGATCTGCTTCCGGGTGGGTTTGAGATCGTAAGCTCATCGCTCCAACCTGGCGCGGGCTCGGCTGGCTGCGATTATGTGGACGTGCGCGAGGACCGCGCGGTGTTTTACACCACGGTCGGCAGGCACGTCCGCTGTATCACCTACCAGATCAAGCCCGGCAATCGCGGCGAGTTCGTCGTGCCGCCGGTCTTTGCCGAGTCGATGTACGACCGGGCAATCCATTCCTGCGGTCTGCCGGGGCGCATCACTGTTACCAATGCAAAATGAAGGTGGCACTGCAAATATTCCGGAGGCTGTTTAGCACAGGGAGAGTCCGTTATCCTGCGGCTGCACTTGCGGTGTTTGCGCTGGTCATCAGCATCCTGTGGTACCGGCTGCCTGAGCCGCCGCCGCTGGAGGACGTGTCGTATTCGCAGGAGGTGTTCGACCGCGACCACAACCTGCTGAGGATGACGCTCACGCCGGATGAAAAATTCCGTATCTTCACCCCGTTCGACCGGATCTCACCGGAATTGATCAAGGCGACTTTGTTACACGAGGACCGGTTTTACGGGCGTCATCCCGGCATCAATCCCGTTGCGGTTGCGCGCTGCGCATGGAACTTCATCCTCGCCGGGCACTCCCGCGCTGGTGCATCGACCATCACCATGCAACTCGCGCGGATGCGTTACCGCCTGCACACCCGCACGCTGCAAGGCAAGCTTGTGCAAATGCTGCGCGCGCTGGAAATCGAGCGTCACTACACGAAATCACAAATTCTAGAGGCCTATTTCAACCTCGCGCCGTACGGCGGCAACATCGAGGGAATCGGCGCGGCAACCCGGCTTTATTTTGGCAAGGAACCTTCGAAGCTCACGCTGCCGGAGGCGGTTGCCATGAGTGTGATCCCGCAAAGTCCGGCAAGACGCGCTTTGCGTCGTGACAGTAATAACGCGTTGAATGTCCCGCAAGGCCGCATTTACGACCAGATGTCGCCTGCGGATGGCAACAAGTCCTTTCGTGCGCGCGCCGAGTTCGACCGCCGTTTCCTCGCGCCGCATTTTACGACGGCTGTGCTGGCGGACACTGCGCAGCCACGCGAAATTACAACCACGCTTGACCTCGACTTGCAGCACATGGTCGAGCGGCGCATCACCAGCTATGTCGCCGCAAACAGCCAGACGGGCATCAAGAACGCGGCGGCAATGCTCCTGGACTTTGACACGATGGAAGTGCTGGCTGAAGTGGGTTCCGCGAATTTTTTTGATGAACAGATCAACGGGCAGATCAACGGCACCTCCAGCAAACGCTCACCGGGGTCAACGCTGAAGCCTTTCGTCTATGCGCTCGGCATTGACCAAGGACTGATCCACCCGCTCAGCATCCTGAAAGACGAACCGCGCAGTTTCGGTTCCTACAACCCGGAAAATTTCGACCGCGAATTCGTTGGCCCGATCCGCGCGGCCGATGCGCTGGCGCGGAGCCGCAACATCCCCGCGGTGGAACTCTCCTCGCGCCTGTCGCGCCCGACCCTGTACAAGTTTCTGAAATCGGCTGGCGTCGATCTCCCGCGTGAGGAGAAATTCTACGGCCTGTCACTGCCCCTCGGCGGAGCGGAGGTGACCATGCAGGACCTTGTGCGCCTCTACGCCATGCTTGCGAACAATGGGCGGTTGCGCCGCGTACACTACACGCGTCCCCATGGAGTGGAACAAGGCATGCGACTTTTAAGCCCGGAAGCCTCCTTCCTCACGCTGGAAATGCTCGGAAATGTACCGCACCCCTCGCAGGGCGGCGATACTACGAACCTGCCGGTGTTCTGGAAGACCGGCACATCGAACGGATTCCGCGACGCATGGTCTGTGAGCGTGTTCGACCATTATGTGCTCGCGGTGTGGATGGGGAATTTTGACGGCTCGGGTAACCCCGCATTCATCGGGCGCACATGCGCGGGGCCGCTGCTTTTCCAGATTATGGATGCGATGCGAGCGGGTGGGCGTGTTCATGGGACGACGCACGAACCTCCGCCGGGCGCTAACCTCAAGCGCATCGAATTCTGCGCCGTGTCGGGACAACTCGCCACGCCCGCCTGCAAACATCGCGTTACCGGATGGTTCCTTCCCGGCGTATCGCCGATCACCACGTGCGATGTGCACCGTGAGGTGCTTGTGGATGCGGACTCGGGGCTGCGTGTAGCCGTGGACGACGGCACACGCAAGGTGCGCCGCGAGGTCTATGAATTCTGGCCATCGGATTTGCTCGAGCTTTTTCGAAAAGCGGGCTTACCCCGCCAGTTGCCGCCGCCATTCTTTCCCGGCTCCAGTGTTGACGCCAGCGCGCGCCAGGGAAAAGCGCCTGCGATTACCTCGCCGAGGAGCAGCATCACCTATTGCATCCGCCCGGATGACGACGCGAGCCGCGGTCTCGGCCTTCGCGCACAGACCGAGGCGGATGTGCGGAAAATTTACTGGTTTATCGACCAGACGTTCCTTGGCTCCACGCCGGCTGGCGAATCATTGAACTGGCATCCGCTGGCAGGCAGTCACAACGTGGTGGCGTTGGACGATCACGGTCGTTCCGATTCCTGTACCGTCACTGTGCAAGCGCCGGGCGTGAATTGACGTGGATGGCAGCGTGTTATTTTTTCACACCCCGGCTTGTTTAACACTCTCCAGCACGTCGGTCACGAAATCCGCGACGTCCTCCTTCGTGGTGTCCCACGAGCACATGAGCCTGCTGCCTCCTCCGATGAAGTCGTAGAAACGCCATCCGCGACCGCGCAACCCTTGCGCGATGTCCGGGGGCATCTTCACGAATACCGAGTTCGCCTGGCAGGGATGCAATATTTCCAGCCCGGGGATTTCTCCCAGCGCCGCCGCCAGCGATTTTGCCCGCGCATTTGCATTTACCGCATGCCGCAGCCACGCGCCGTCTTCCAGCATGCCCAACCATGGCGCGGCTAGGAACCGCATTTTGCTCGCGAGTTGCCCGGATTGTTTGCAGCGGTAGTCGAATTCCCGGGCGAGATCGGGATTGAAAAACACCACGGCCTCACCCACGGCAATGCCGTTCTTCGAGCCGCCGAAGCAGAGCACATCCACGCCGCGCACCAGGTCGCCGGGGGCCGCGCCGAGGGAAGCTGCGGCATTCGCAAACCGCGCACCGTCCATGTGCACGTGCAGATTGTGGGTGCGGGCCATTTCCACCACAGCGCGAATTTCATCGATGCTGTAGACCGTCCCGAGCTCGGTCGCCTGGCTGATGCTCACCACACGAGGCTTCGGATAATGGATGTCCCCGCGACGCAGCACGGTGCGTTCGATGTCGGCGGGGGATATTTTTCCGGAGTGTTGCGGGATCGTGAGCAGCTTGGTGCCGTTTGAAAAGAATTCCGGCGCCCCGCATTCGTCGGTTTCGATATGCGCGGTCTCGCTGCAAATGATGCTGTGGAAGGATTGGCACAGCGACGCGAGCGCGAGGGAATTTGCCGCAGTGCCGTTGAAGACGAAGAACACCTCGCATTCCACACCAAACAATTTCCGCAGGGCTTCCGATGCCCGTTGCGTCCAGACATCCTCGCCGTAGGAGGGCGAGTGCCCTGCATTGGCCCCCTCCATCGCCGCCCACGCCTCGGGACAGATGCCTGAGTTGTTGTCGCTGGCAAACTGGCGTTTTTCCGTGTTGGCGGGTTTGTTCATATGGATGATTATCCTTTCGTCGCGCCTTCTGTCAGGCCCCGAATGAACAATTTCATCGAGCAGATGAACAGGAAAATGATCGGCAGGCTGGCGAGCGTGTAGCCGGCCATGAGCGGGCCCCAGAGCTTCGTGTATTCGCCTACCATGCGCAGGAGTTGGACCATGACGGGCAGCCGGACATGGTCGCGTATCACAACGAGCGGCAGCAGAAATTCGTTCCATGCCGTAAGAAATTGCATCACGCCCACAGTGCCGAGGATCGGACCGGAGAGGGGGACGACGACAGTCCACATCTGCTGGAAATGGGACGCGCCGTCGATCTCCGCCGCCTCGAAAAGATCGACAGGAATATCCGCAATGAAATTGCGCAGCACAAAAATGGCAAAAACCTGGCCGGCGGATGTGCCGACCAGAATCAATGCGGTGAGGGTGTTCAGCAGCGAGAGATCCTTGAGGAGGTTGAAAAGCGGGACAAGGTTCGCAATCGCCGGGAGCATCATAAGGATGAGGATCGCATTCCAGAAAATCCCGGAGAGCGGCATCCTCAGCCTGACGAAAAAGTAGGCCGCGCAGATCGCGAGGAAGAGCATCAGCACCGTTGCCGAGATGGAAATGAAAAAACTGTTTGCTAGGGTCGGCGTGATCATCTCCCACGCCGTGCGCCAGTTCTCCCAGTGGAAAGGCGGGGCGGGGGTTGCCGGCTGGTTGTAGAATTGCTGGTTGTCCTTCAGGCTTACGACGAGCATAAGGTACAGCGGCAGCAACGCCAGGGCCAGTACGCCCCAGATTGTGGCGTGCTTTGCACCGCGCAGGAAATAATTCCCGAGGGCCTGGAGCGACTTGCTGGGCGTGCCGCCGCCGTGACGATATTCTCCGGGTCGCCATCGGGAACTGGAATCTCCCGCAGTGTCTGCCGCCGCTGCACGACGCTGCGGGAACAGGGAACCCCATGGGATCACCAGGAGGAGGATAACTACCGCTATCGGGAGCAGTTGCCCGGTGGCGATGAGAAACAGGGCGAAGGCCGCAAATCCGCCGCGGAAGGAAATCTGCTGCCAGCGCGCGAGGTTGCGCCAGTCGAGTAATGCCGAACTTATTTTTTGCAGTGAAAACACCACGACCGTGAGCACCAGGCCAACGCAGCAGGCGTAACCCATCTGTTGCTGGAGGAAAGCCTTGCGCAGCATGAAAAGCGCGGGGACGGTTGCCCGTCCACCCGGCCCGCCATCGATGCCGGCCAGCGCGTAAATCGTGCCCGCATCCTTGATCGTGTCGATGATCACGAACACCAGCAGCAGATAGATCGACCCCATGAGCATCGGGATCTCGATTTTGGTGAACTTGGTCCACCAGTTCACGCCGTCGATTTCCGCCGCCTCGTAGATTTCCTTGCTGATGCCCTGCAGCTTCGCGAGATGCGTGAGCACGGCGAATGAGCCCACCCAAGGGAACCCCCAGATGACGCATGCGGCGATGATCAGGCGCGGATCACCCAGCCACGCGGGAGCGTGGCCGGCATCGAAAATACCACCCCAGCCGAAAGTCTGGTCGAGAAAATGCAGCAGGCCGTAGAGTCCCGTCGCATGCAGCGTGCGGTTCAGATACCCGGCGCTGGCCTCGAAGAAAAATGAGCGCCAGATCAGCGCCACGACCAGCCCCGGAATCACCATCGGCACCACGAAGAAGATGCGGTAGAGGTATTGCATGCGCGGGCTGCGGCAACGGTGGATGCACGTGGCGATGAGGATGGCGGGGATCATTTTCACCACATTGAAAGCGCCGAGGATGAGCGCGACCTGGAACGAATCCCAGAAAGTTTGGGAAGTGAGCAGGTCGGTATAGTTTGCGAATCCCACCGGCTCGGAGATATCCGCGCCGTTCCACCGGTAGAAGCTGTGGAAAATCCCGCTCGCCGCCGGGTAATACTGGAAGAGAGCAATGAACATCAGCGTGGGAATCACGAATAGATAGATCTCCCAATGATGCTTCACCTGGCCCCATTTCACCTCTTTGCTCATTGTCCCGTCTCCTTTTTGCCAGCGATACGCTCGCGGATCGCCTTCAACGCTTCCGGGGAATATTCATAGGGGTCGATCACGCCGGGGGCGTTTCCTTGTTTGAGAATCGCGAGTTGCCAGTTCTTTGCCAATTCGTAACACAGCTGGCGCGAAATATTCGCCGCCCGGTAGCGCAGCCACGCATCGTCCGCCGAGGCTGCGGGAGCGAGCAATGCAGTCGCGCGCATCCCGGCCAGGAGTTGTTCGTAGCGTTGCGCGTCGCGCCGCCATGTACCCACACGCCCGGCGAATTCCACCTTGCCCTGGTGCTGGAAAAAATCGTCAAACTGCCTGGTAAGATCCTCCTGGGAAATCTGCCCGATCTGGAAGAGGGAAAAAAGTTGCGACCACCGTATGCCGGTTTCACCGCCAAAATCCACGTCCATGCCATTGTAAATGCCCTGGAGGTGCGGTTCGAAAACCTCCAGCTCGGGTTCGGATTTTGAACCCTTGATGGGAGAGAGCCAGCCGGAGATCCTGTTCAGTTTTGCGTTCTGGTCCTTGCTTGCCATGAAAAGCAGGAAATCGATGGCGGTTTCCGGATGTTTCGACGTGCGCGTCACACCGAATGGAAGTCCAGCATCGGCTCGCTCATAACGGGGCCCCGGCATGAACCGCCCGAATTCCGGATCGTCTTTTTTGGGCGTCGGGAATTCCATGACACCGAGGCCAAACTTGCCCGATGCCTGGTCCCGGAAGGACTGGGAATCCCAGAGGCCGCTGATGATGAACACCGCGCGCTGTTGCGCGAAAAGAAAAACACCATCGTCGCGGCTCAGGCCGGTGTAACTTTCCTGGAAATAGGGCCTGACTTCGCTGATCATCTTGAGCCGCGCGGCCAGGGGCGGGTAGCCCATGCCCACCCTTTTCGTGATGAAGCCGATATAGGTCTCGTCCTTGTCGGGGTAACCGTCGCAATTGAAATCGATTTTTTTCAGTCCCCCATATGTCAGGGGTTGAAATATCGCCTTGTCCCACATGGCAAAATGCGTTTTCGAGCCGACCAGCGGGATGTAAGCCTGGTCGCGTGAATCTTTTTGCGACTGGATTTTTTTGCAAACTTCGAGGAATGCCCGGTACTCGAGTGGAACCTCGTCAAGTCCCGTGAGTTTCTTGAAGAGATCCTTGTTGTAATAGACCCGCATGCCAAACTGGGTGAGCGGGATTTTCATGAAATCCTGCAACTCCTCGACATAGGAATCGCGCATCCCGTCCTTGTAGGTGAGCCTCAGGGGTGTATCCTCGAGATCGGTGCCCTTGTTGTAGGGATTCGGCCGCGAAATATAGCGGGTGAGCGGCACGTAATAGCGCCCGAGGTAGGCCACCAGCGTGGCCGCGTCCAACTGGCCGAGTTCCACGATATCCGGCGCGGTGCCGCCCATGAGCTGCGTGCTGACCCATTGCGGGAAGGTCGATTCCGGGATGGCATCCTGGAGAATGTCCACGTCGGGATGGATCTTGCGGTAATCCTCGATCATCACGTCGAGCGCCTTTCGTACGCCGGGCTCAAGTTGCCAGTGGGCGATGCGCAGGGTGGTCGTGCCGGGCTTTATCTCGTGCCGACTGTAACTTGCGATCACAAACGCGGCCCACAGGAACACCGCCGCCACGAGGAGGAGCGCAAAATACGTTTTGATGAACCCGAGCGTCTTTTTCATCGTGTGGTGGACATGCCCTGCAACTCCGCGCGAATCTTTGCCTCGGTCGCGTCCATGCGCTCGAGAGCAAGCTTCGCGGGAAACACGCGCTGGTCGATGGGATATTCCCGGATGAGCAGGTTGTAATACTTGCGTGCCGTGTCAAAATCGCCAGCGCGGAATTCCGCCTCGGACGCGATCCTCCAGTACGCGCCGGCCTTGTCGCGCTTGGGGTTCGTAGGGTCGATCTCGATGGAATCCAGCGCCTTTATGGAATAGGCAAGCCGTTCCTTCGGCAGGTCGAGTATCCTGCAGGCCGACGCCAGCAGATCATAAATGGCGCTCCGGTATTTTGTGCCGGCGTGAGTCTGTAAATAATTTTCCAGCGCGGTCTTCGCACTCTGCGCATCCGCTTTTGAGAGGGTGGCGAGCCATGCGGATTGCTGGTAAAGGAAGGCCTCCTCCGCGGCAGGTGTCCCCGGGAAACGGTCGATCACATCCTGGTAGGCTGCGCGTACGGCGGGATAATCGGGATTTGTGCCCACGGGTGGCAGGTGTTTCATGCGCGCCAGGGCAAACAAACCCCAGGCAGCCACCTCGCTTTTCGGGGCGACTTCCGCAAGCTTGCGATAATAGGTCGTAGCAAGCTCCCGGTCCTCATCAGGCCGCCTCAAGTCCCACGTGGTTGCGAGCCCGAGCAACGCCATGTTGTAATCATCGCTCCCTTCCTTGGAATGTGCGCGCACCCGTTCGAATTTATGGACAGCCGCGTTGAAATCCCCCGAACGATAATCGTCCCAAGCCGTCGCCAGTTCCGCGTGCGGATCGGTTTTTGCCACATCCTCCCCGCAGCCGCACAAGGCAAGAAGGCACGCCACCAGCGGGAAGATTACACGCGCAAGCCTAGCCGGGGTAAGGAGCCGGAAATCATGAATTTCGTATTCATCAGGGGAAGGGGATGCCATTGGGGATGTAGCAATTGACCTTCCCTTAACGGTTTCCGTTTTAAATTCAAACAAGAAAAATCGGCTGCGACGGACACCAAACCCGCGCATCCTTGTGGATCTATGAAGGCGACCCGCATTTGGGGTTGCTGAAAAACTGAACTCAATGATAAACCATAAGCATACAAATCGTATCGCATGCTGACGGTATCATTTGATGGGTGTAAAAGATGATTTTTCAGCATCAGAAGTCCCCGTAGTTCAACGGATAGAACGGAGGTTTCCTAAACCTTAGATGTGGGTTCGATTCCCGCCGGGGACATTTAATTGAAATCCGGGATTATACCCGGACGTAATGGGCGAAAATATCAAGAAAAGGGGTGTTCTTCGCATGGACGATTTTCTGTTTCAGTCCTACTGTGCCTCGAAATGTTCCCCCTGATCAGCCGTAATGTTGGCCTGGTTTTCTCCGGCTTGAATTTATATTTCGCAAAATTCATCACATTGCTGCCGGGCAGGGGCGTTTTTTTGCCATCGGCCCAATAGTCATTTTCAACCATCCGCTTTTATCATGAACAAATTAATCATCCTCATCCTTTGTGTTGGTTTTCAACTTTCGGTTTCCGCCGAGTCCCTTCCTCCGTTTGGCGCGGATTTGAAGGTGCCGGCGAAGGCGGCGATCAAGGCGCTGGATGTCAAACCGCTTGCAATCGATTGCCTTGCGCCGGACAAGGTTTCGATGTGGGTGGCGGAACTCCCGCCGGAAGGACCGTCGGTGGAGCTTTTCAGTCTCAAGGAAGTTGAGGGGAAGAATGTCCTGAAGATTTCGGCGGGTGATTTGACCCCGGCGCGGACGACTGTGCGGATACTTCTGCCGGGTGACGGTCCGTCCAACGGCGATGTATGGAGCAAAAACAAGGCGAGCTTCGTTTCCTTTCTCTGCAAGAGCAACAAGCCCGCGGAGATGACTTTTCATTTGCTGCAACGCGGGAGGACGGCGGGGACTTATCAGACTGGTTTTTCGGTAAAACCCGGGGAATGGCAGCGCGTGATCCTTCCGGTCACGGAATTCAAGCTCAAGAACTTCGCAAAGGTGGCGGGTCTTGGCGTTCGCACGGCCTCGGCGGAAAAAGGAACGGAGATTTCGATCACCGACATTACCGTGGGTGGGATGGCCTATTCGGATGACTCATGGAAGACGCGGAAGCTTTCCATAAGCATCAATGGGGACTGGCATTTCGCGACGGAAACAGGCGACGAGGGGACGAAGGGGAAATGGCAGGATGCCGGTTTTGACGATTCCTCGTGGAAGGTTCTCAAGTCGGGCGTGTCGTGGCAGGAGCAGGGGATCACCCATCACGGGTTCGGCTGGTACCGGCAGAAGATCGTCATTCCCAAGGAATTCGAGGGACAGCCGGTCACGCTTACATTTGCAAAAATTCCGTCGGACGATGACGCGTGGTTCAACGGTACCCGCATCGGCGGCTGGCGCGGCGAATACAAATACGACAACCAGATGCTGCGTACCTATACCATCCCGGCATCGCTCATCCACTACGGCGAAGCCAATACGATCGCGATCCGCGTCTGGGGCGGGAACCTGGGTTTTATCGGGGACAAGAGCGGCCTGATCAAGGGGCCGCTCGTGGCGGAAGTGGACCCGTACTGCGTGATGATGCGCGAGCCGGGCGGAACGGAAGTCCCCGCGGAGCTTTTCGACCTGAGCGATGCCAGGCAGGGCAAACCCTTTGAGATCGTGTTCCCGTTTCCCGCGGAAATGGCAGCGGAGCAGGGAACGCAACTCCGCTATCGCATCGCCGACCTGACCGGCGCCGAGATCAAATCCGGCAAGGCGCCTCTCACGGCGGTGTCGGACAATGCCGCGAAAGCAGTGGTGGCAATCGACCGCGATACGGCGCAGCTCATTTACTTGCGCGGGCGTTTTGCGGCGAGCCTCATCATCGAGGACAAGGACGGAAATCCATTCTACGCGGGAACGCGGAAACTCGACATGCTTTCGTTTGTAAAACGCGACGAGACGGCGCTTCCCGCGCTGCCGGAAAAGACCGATGAAACTCCATACGGCCAGCTCAAGCTGGTGGACGAGATCGATTGCGCGACATCGCTTTTCGATGATCCTCATCCTTACATGCAGGGCGGATTCGACCATGCCCAGGACAGGATGACCCCCGGCTCCGGCGTGGATGTGAAGGTAAACGAAATTCTCGGCAAAAAAGCGCGCGAGAGCGAGTATGGCTGGTTTGCCTACCGCATCGGGCGCGGCCAGCTCAAGCCGCATACAACTTATCTCGTGCGCATCGAATATCCCGAGGACAAGCCGCGCTATTGCCCCATCGAATTGCAGACCGGCCAGAATTATATGGATCTCGGCTGGAAGAATGGCGTCGCGCCCGACGACGTGTATGACAACTGGCCCCTGAGCCACGCATGGCAGTGGTACGACACGATCATCCCGCTAGACGATGAAAGTGTGGGCACTGGCGGAACCGGAGCCGGCCGGTCTGAAAACGGTTTGTGGATTTATTTCATGAATAAAATGAAACCCGGCGTTTATTATTCGATGTACTCCGGCGGGCCGGCAATTTCGCACATCCGGCTCTACGAGATCGATCCCGCGAAAAATGCGCCCGTGATCGAGCGTCCGAAAAACCTGCCAAGCCGCGTAATGACATTTGACCAGGAGCGGCAGGCCGACCATGAACCGGCGGATTTTGTGCAGTATGCGAAGCTGATGGGCTACAGCGCGATCTCGCCGATCATGCTCAAGTGGGCGGACGCGAACTACGCTGAGCCGATGGATGGCTATATGTCCGTGAACATCGACGACCGCAGCTACTGGTCGTGGATGAAGTCCGATCCCAAGACCGGCGAGGGCGCAAAGCCCGCGTTGCCGGGTAAGGACTCCGAGCACGTGCGATACCTGGCAGCGACGAAAAAATACGGCATCGATTACATCCCCCGCTTCGAGTGGGGAGGCTCCGATAATCTGCCGAAGGAAGCGTGGGCGCTCGGCGTCGACGGCCTGCCGGTGAAGCCGAACCGTTTCGGCCAATGGTGTGGCAATCTGCTGAACCCGCTGGCTTGGGACGACCTCAAATACTTGATGGACCACCTCATCAAGCCGTACGTGAAGGACAACCCGCAATTGACCGGCGCGCTCTGGCGCATCCGCGAGGACCGCATGCCGATCAGCTACGGCCCTGCCGACATAGCCATGTTTGCAAAGGAAACGGACACCAAGCTTCCACCCGGCGGGGAGGCGCAGGCCGCTGCATGGGCTGCGGGAGAGATGAAGGCGCGCTACGACGACTGGTGGCACGAGAAACGCGCGAAGTTTCATATCAAGCTGGTCGACCTGCTCAAGAGCTACCGGCCCGATCTGACCCTCTACTATTACAATTGGGACGAGGATAAATTCGGGCTGATCTCCACGGACATCAACGCGTGGGGATTTTTGAGCAAGGTGATCAAACCGGCCCCGGAAGGCGGCAGGGCGGCGTATGAAAAAGACCGTGCAATGCGGAAGAGCTTCACGGCGGCGGACTACATTTCCGTGTTGAGGACGGGAAATTTCGGCGAGGGGAGCAAGGGTATCAACCGTGCCGACTACGGGCTGCGCCCCGAGTTGTACAAGGATGTAAAAGGCATCCAGCTATTCGCGCCGGCAAACTACCTCTGCTACTCCGACATGCCGGAATATCTCAACTACTTCCGCACTCCGGATGGCCTCGCGGTCAGCAACGTCGTGTCATACGACGAGGTCGGCTCGCGTTCCATCAATCCGAAGTATGAAGGCAACGTGATCACGCCTGCCGGGCCTGCATTCAGCATGGCGCTGGAGCTGCTGGATTATTTTCACGGGGACGCGCGGACGCTCACCTACACCGTTTATACATACGGCCGCGGCTTTGCAGATGCCCACCGGCGCTTTGCGCAGGCGTTCCTCGCGCTGCCCGCGATTCCTGGCACAGTGGTTGACCAGGGCGACAAGGATTTGAAAGTCCGCACATATCCGAGCGCAAATGGTACTTATATCGGCGTGGCCTACAAGGGCTACACCGGCAAAAAGCTGACGATCAAGGTCCCGGCTGGAAAAGCGGGGGCCGTGGTGAAGAATCTCGTCACGGGCAAGACCGTTGCTGTAAAAGAGGCGGGTGGCGATGTTCAATTTGACCTCGAATCCGGACCTGTTGAGTTAAACGCGTTCCTTATCCAATGAGATCGACGATCAAACTAATCACAGCTTGTGCCATCCTTTCAGGTTCGCTTTGCGCCGTATTAGTAGCGGAGGACGCGACTCCCGAAGACTCGACTTACGGCGGGAGCAAGCCGCCCCGTGCGGAGGCGGTTTTTACGGAGCATCCGCCGGTGATCGATGGTGTCTGGAACGAGGAGGAGTGGGCCGCAGCCAAGCCGGTTTTCTTCACGGCTCCCGAAAAAAAGGATGTTGCCCCGGTTCCTCCCTGCGAGGTGCGCTTCCTCTGGACAAACGAGGGCGTCTATGTCGCGTTCCGCGTGATTGACACCACGCCGGCCTTCGGGAATTTCAAGCCCGGCGAGCCGCTCTACCAGGAGGATGCGTTTGAAATGTTCATCGATCAGATCGGCGATCACAAGCAGTTTTACGAAATACAGATGGACCCGGCGGGACAGTTGTATTTCCGCAACAACATCCTCACCGCGCCCCCGCGCATCACGCCGCAGAAGCGATTGACGCCGGAATTCGGCGAAAAGGAATTGTGGCGCTACGACCTGCCGAAACCGGACGGGTTTCAAATCGCGAGCAAGGTGGACCCGGCGACGCACGTGTGGACTATGGAGGTGTTCTTCCCGGCAGCGTTTGTGAACAAGCGCCGCGGCGGTGCGCCGATGGTGCCGTGCACATGGCGCCTGAACCTCGCCCGGCACGATTGGGATTTGCCGAAGACCGAGGCGAAGCGCAAAGTGAAATTCATGTATTGGTCGCCGGTGCTTCCCGGGCATCCCCACCTTTCCCCGTACGCAATGGGCTGGCTGGACTTTGTGAAGCCATGAGCAACGGGATTTCCGGGGCCCCGACCGGGGAAGTCTCGCTGGTAAGGGATGGATTCTATCTCACCTACCCGCACAACAACGGTTTTTGCAAGGATGGGCGGACTATGGTGCTGGGACGTATGGAAGGGACACGCGCAAGCCTGTGGAAAGTTTCCCCGGATTCAAAGGAAGACATTCGCATTTGCGAATTCGATGTCTCCAACAAAGTGGAAAAACTCCTTTGGTTCGATGTCGCGAGAGAGACGAACCGGCTGGTCGTTGCCACCCACGACAGTGTCTGGATGTACGATCTTGAAAAACAGGGAAGCGGCGAATGTATCTACCGCGAAACATCCCCGGCCAGAATGCTGGAACTGCCTGCTATCAAATCCGATGGCAGCGAGGCAGTTATAGGGTTGCGTTTTTCTGATCATTACGCAGCGTTGTCCATTGACCTGAATACTGGAAAAAATCGCATCCTTTTCGAGAAACCGTGGTATGCGAATCACTTTCATTTCTGCCCGTATGACGAGGCGTGGATGGGCTTTTGCCACGAAGGACGTTGCGAAGAGACCAGCGACCGCGTGTGGGGATGGCATCCAGTCCACGCACCCGAAGGCCGCTGTCTTTTTGACCAGAACTGGGGCAACCCGGCGCGCGAGCTTAATGTGGGGCACGAGCGCTGGTGCTTCCACGCACCCGCCGCGCTGGCGGTTGCATACGGGGCCAGCCCAGGCGAACCACGCGGGACGTATGAGGTGTATGCGGACGGAAAGCCGCCGCGATTGGTTAGCCGGGGAAACCGCCATTTACACGTGAACGCCAGCCTCAGCGGGCGCTGGGCGGTGGTTGACACGAGCGGCCCGCACGATATTATCGGCAAGGGCTGGGAAAACGCGGAAGGCATCAGTGATCTCCTGCTTGTGGACATGGTCAGTGGCGAACAGCTTTGGCTCGCCAGAAGTCGCATCGAGTCGCATCCCTCCCACCCGCACCCCGTATTTTCACCCGACGAAAAGTCCATTTTCTTCAACGAGTTTCTGCCGGAAACCCGTGGCAACCGTGTGATGCGTGTCGAAAATCCATGGTATCGCGATTGAACGCGCCGGGTGGTTGATATTGTCAATATTAAGTGCGTTCCTGCTATCGCATTAACCCGCCGGAGAATTTATTCATAAGCTCCTCCCTTTCCCTATGGTCAAAAACACAAATCCCCTCGCTGTGAACCTTCGCGCCGTGATGGCAGGAAGCGTTCTTTTTTTTCTTTCCGGTCTTTCCGTGCATGCACAACAGGCGAAAGCACCGCTGGAAATAAGCCTGAAAAGCAACTGGCGGTTCGCCGCCGATTCCGGCGGGCAGGGTATCGCTGGAAAATGGTTTGCGGACAACTTCAACGATGCCACGTGGAAGACGCTGGTCACCGGGAAGTCCTGGAAGGCACAGGGTGTCGAGCACAGCGGCTGGGGCTGGTTCCGGCAGAAGATCACCGTGCCGCGGGAATACTCCGGCATACCGCTCGTGCTGCAACTGGGTCAGAACCAGTCCGACGACGACGTCTGGTTCAACGGCGTGCAGGTTGGTGGCCTCCACGGTAAATACAAATACGAAAATATTCTGCGCCGCTCTTACACCGTGCCTGCGTCGGCCATTCGTTATGGCGGATCGAATACGATCGCAGTCCGCGTCTGGGGTGGGAATCTCACATTTATCGGCGAGCCGAGCATGGGTCTCGTCGCGGGGAATTTTGCGGCGACGCTCGACCCGTTCTATGTGACAATGCGCAATGCGGGCGGGGCCGAGCAGCCGGCGCAATTATTTGACCTGTCGGATGCGCAACAGGGAAAGCCTTTTGAAATGATCTTCCGCATCCCTGGGGAAAAGATCACCGACCCGGCGAAATTACGGTGCGATTTGAAAGACTTTTACGGGGCATTTATCGGGACGCTTGAAGCACCCGTGGAAAAAAGTAAGGACGGCTCAACTTTTGCCGCAGTGAAAGTGGATCCGCAAACCGCTCAGACGATCTACATGCGCGGTCGTTTCAAGGCGAACCTCAGCGTCACGGACGCAGCGGGCCATCCGGCCTATACAGGTGTTAAAGAGCTCGATCATTTGTCATTTGCAAAACGCGACACGCAGCCGCTCCCGGCTATTGCGGGGAGCACCGACGAGACACCCTATGGCCAACTGAAGCTCGTCGATGAAATTGATTGCTCCACTTCGCTCACCGAGGAAATCCACCCCTATATCCAGAGCGGCTTTGACAAGGCGCAGTCGCACATGTCTCCTGGATCTGCGGTGGAGGTGAAGGTCAGTGAGATTCTCGGCAAAAAGGCGCGCGAATCCGCCAACGGCTGGTTTGCTTACCGCATAGGTCGCGGACAGCTCAAGCCCCATGGCACCTACCTGCTCCGGATAGAATATCCCGAGGACAAGCCGCGTTATTGCCCCATAGAGATCCAGACAGGCAGGAACTACATGGACGTCGGCTGGCAGAACGGCGTGAGCGCGAATGATCCCTACGACCCGTGGCCGCTGAGTCACGCGTGGCAGTGGTACGACAGCATGGTATCGCTCGACGAGGAGACCACCGGCGCGAGTGGCACCTACGGCGCACCGACGGAAAATGGTATATGGGTTTATTTCGTAAACAAAGTCACACCCGGAAAATACTATGTGATGTATGACGGTGGGCCCGCCATCGCACGGATGCGACTTTACGAGATCGATGCGGAAAAGAACGCTCCGGAAATCAAGACTCCCGAGGGTCTTCCGCAGCGCACATTGATGTTCGATTGGGAGCGCCAGGCGGACAGCGATCCCGAGGACCTTGCCCGCTACGCGAAGCTCATGGGCTACAACGCTATTTCTCCCATCATGATCAAATGGGCGTTCGCAAACTGGAGCGATCCGCTGAATGGCTATGACACCTTCGGCGAAGATGCGCAAAAATATTGGACCGAGAACGATTACAAGCCGGGGACACCGGCGGGCGTCGCGGTGCCCGGGGTCAAAACCCAGCATGACAAATATCTCGCCGCCACAAAACGCCACGGTATCCGCTATATTCCCCGGTTTGAATACGGCGGGTCGATGGATCTGCCGGTTGAGGCGCGTGCCATAGCCAAGGATGGCAAGCCGGCGAAACCCGATCGTTTCGGTCCATGGTGCGGCGATCTGTTGCATCCGGCGACATGGGACGACATCAAAAAATTGATGGATCATCTCATCAAGCCATACGTGAAGGATAATCCGCAGCTCACCGGCGCGCTTTGGCGCATCCGTGAGGACCGCATGCCGATCAGCTACAGCAAGTTCGATCTCGAACTTTTCGGTCGCGAAACTGGCAGGCTCCCCACCGGTTCACTCATGGAGCAAACCACATGGGCCTCCGGAACGGGACGGGCGGAATATGACGACTGGTGGTTGAAAAAGCGCGCGCAGTTCCACGGTAAACTGGCCGCGCTGCTGCAAAGCTATCATCCCGACATGAAGCTCTATTATTACAACTGGGACGGCGACAAATTTAGCCTTCTCCTCCCGAGCCTCACATCCTGGGCATTCAACAAGCAGGTGGTTTTGGGGAAGGCTGGCGGTGGCCGTGCGGTTTATGAAAAGGATCGTGAGGATCGCAAAAAGCTCACGGGTGACGATTACGTAAAGGTCATGCACTCCGGCGCGTTTTTATCATGGAATAACACGGATCGTGCCGACTATGCCATGCGCCCCGAACTCTATCGCGATATAAAGGGTGTGGAGATTTTCGCCCCTGCAAACGCACTCTGGTGTGCCGACAGCCCTGTCTATCTCAATTACTTCCAGACCGCCGAGGGCGTGGCGGTGAGCAACCAGGTCATGTACGACGAAATCGGTGCGCGGACAATCAATCCGAGATACGAGGGAAGCATGGTTACGCCTGCGGGTTCGCCCTTCAGCATGGCGTTTGAGTTGATGTTCTATTTCCACAGCGATGCGCGGACGTTGACCTACACGCCGTACACATACGCACGCGGATTCGCGGATGCGCACCGGCGATTCGCGCAGGCCTTCCTGGCGCTGCCCGCGATCGAGGGGACGGTCGTGGAACAAGGGGAAGCAGACGTCAAGGTGCGCACCTATCCATCCGCGAGTGGCATATATGCCGGCGTGGCATACAAGGGTTACGCGCCGAAAAAACTCACCGTGAAAGTGCCGGCAAAGGCGGGTGCGAAAGTGACCAACCTGGTTACAAACGAAACCATCCCCGCGACATCCACCGGCAATGACCTGAGCTTCGAGATTACGTCCGGCCCGATGGAGTTGAACGCGTTCCTCATCCAGTGAAATGCATTAAGAGTCACCCAATGAGCAGCGTAATCTCACGTGCACTCGGAAATGATCGAAAATATCAATAACGCGGGCGCACCGTGCATGGAAGTCGCCGGCGCCCTGGCTTATATTCATATGTTTCAGAATGATTTACGGTGATTTTTTGATCTATGACTGACTTGAAAATTCTTTTCCACGTTGCGCCGGCCCCATCGGCATCGCCAATCCAATTTCCCTCCGAACGGACGACCTATACCGACCCGGACACCGGCAATACAGTCACCGAGTGGACCAGCGCACCCTGTGCAAACCATCATCTTTATTTCACGAGCTTCAGTGTCACCTCGGATGACCATTGGCTGACCTTCATATCGGACAGAAACGGGCATCCGAACCTCTATTCGATCAATCGCGCCGACGGGACAATCCGCCGCCTGAGCAATAACAACAATGGTCTGCTCCGGAGTTACGTATATCCAGAGGGAGGGTTGCGGGGTTTCAGCAAGTCGTCGCCGTGCCTCGATCCCGTCCGCAACCGGTTGTTTTACATCCGTGATGATTCCGTTTATTTCACCGACCTCGACGAGGCTGATCCGGCGGAACACGAGGTCTGCGGGTTGCCTGCGGGGTGGTATGGCGGCTACACCCATATCTCGCCGGATGGCAAAACATTCTGCGTGCCCTGTGCCGATCCGCGCGCCTTTGCGGATGAGAAAACGCAATGGGAACAGTTGAACAAAGTGCCGTCGCGCATGGAGAAGCAGGGGCTGGTGACGCGTATTTATCTGATCGACATCGCAAGCGGCGAGGCGCGTGTGGCTGCAGAGGTGCCTTTCTGGGTCACGCATGTCCAGTTCGACCCGGCGGGCAGCGGGCGCATCGTTTTCAATCTCGAGGGACACAACGAAGGATCACCCCTGCCAAACCGTATCTGGTGCCTCGAACCGGATGGGGCTTTCCGCCCGATCTCGGAAGAGCCTGCCGGTGAATGGCGGTCGCACGAGAACTGGGCGCCGGACGGGAAAAGCATTGTTTACCATGGCGCCCGTGCTGGAAAGGCATTCGTCGCCGCACGAACGTGGGAAGGTGAACTTCTCAACGAGACGAGCATCGACGGAATCGCATTCTGGCACGCGACGGGTTCGCTGGACGGAAAGCGGATATTCGTGGACCGGCGGGACGGGATGATCTCGATTCTGGATCCTGCCGCCACGGAAAACAGGCTCATCGATCTCTGCCGCCACGACACGCATTACGAATACCAGGACGCGCACGCCCACCCCATCACTACACCGGATGGCAGGAGCATCATCTTTACTTCGGACCGCACAGGACACTGCCAGGTGTATGAAGTGCGGCTTCCCGCCTGATATGCAGGAAGTTTAAAAATTTGCCGTTATTTAAGGAATGTTTAGACAAATAGCGGGAATTTTCGGATATCTTTGGAATGATACGCATCGGTTTTATTGGTGCTGGTGGATACGGTCGCTGGCACGTCGAAGGCTTTCTGTCTCTACAGGCCGAGGGCCTTGTGCAGATTACCGCCATGGCAGACCCATCGGCTGCCGTCGTCGACGCATTGCAGGCGCGGCCCGAATTGAACAGAGTCCGCTGCTTCACCGAATACCGGGACATGCTCGCGGCTGGGAATCTTGATGCAGTAGTAGTTAGCGCACCTATTTCATTTCACCGTGAGATCACGCTGGCTGCGCTGGATCGCGGTTTGTTTATCCTTCTGGAAAAACCTCCTGTCCCGCTGCTCTCCCAGCTTGAGGAACTGGTCGTCGCCGACCCCGGCTCCCGCGTCATGGTTGCCTTCCAGCATATCTATTCCGGCTTGATCCATCGCCTGAAGCAGGATGTCGCTGCGGGAGATGCGGGCCGGCTTCTCTCGATCTCCGCCCATGGGCTCTGGCCGCGCACCACCGGTTACTACCAGCGTTCCGGTTGGGCCGGTCAGCTCGAGTGGAACGGGAAGCCGGTGCTCGACGGCCCATGCACGAATGCCTGCGCACATTTTGTTAATATCGCGCTCTATCTCGCCGGCGATAAATTGGAAACGTTCGCAATGCCTTCCGAGGTGACTGGTGAAACCTACCGAGCCCGCCCCGGTCTGCCGGGTTACGACACCGGATGTCTCACTGGAACTTTTGCAGGCGGCGCGCGGTTTTTCATCGGGTTCTCCCACGCCGTATCCACGTCGTCGCCGGTACAAATCCACATTCGCGGGGAAAAGAAAACACTGTGCCTGCTGGACGATTGCGAAACCCTGCGCTCCGGCGACGGCGTCCTCACGAAAGGCGATGACGGACGTGACAGCATGAGGCGCGCGTTTCTCGCGTTTGCCGGTGGTGACCGCACACAAAACAGGACGCCGCTTCACGCGATGAAGGCCTATGTCCTGGCCACGAACATGATGTTTCTTTCTTCCGGAGGTATCCACACCATACCTGGCGAATATGTTCGTGCGATCGATCCGGAAACAGACCGCGCCATATTCGCCATTGAAAACATTGCGTCAATTTTTCAGGAATGTTCCTCGCAGTTCGCGCCTTTTTACGCAACATCGGCGCCATGGGCGAAAAAATCACATTCCATTGCTTCGCCGCATTTCTCCGAAGCCACCATGAAGTTGATGTTAGGAATGTCCACAACCGCCCTGTAATAACACACTCGGTTGTGGTTCGGCAGTCAATCCCCCCGCATTTGGGATTGGTGCGGGAGCGTTAACGTCATTTCTAGGGAGGATGGTTGAAAATGTAAATAATATGGGCGTTTGTTGTATTGAATCATTACCCAAGCGAGGTAAACTCATTGTAGATTCATTTAGAGCTTCCCACACAGTGAACATGAACATCCAGCGACTGCGGTTCCTATCTTCGAAGAATGTCTGTTTACGGACATTTGGAAAAGTTGCGCGGCACGGTCATGTTTCGGGGCTGAAAGCATTTTCCCTGGTCGAGCTGCTGGTGGTGGTTTCTATCCTTGTCGCGGTCATGGCGCTTCTCGTGCCGGCATTCAGTGGGATCAAGGGGGGAGGCGATCTCACGAAGGCTGCCTATGACATTACTGGTACGCTGGACCAGGCTCGCGCCTACGCAATGTCGAATTCCACTTACGTGTTTGTTGGATTTGCGGAAGTGGATGCATCTGTTGATTCTTCCGCAAAACCTCAGGTCGCCACTGGAGCCGCTCCTTATGGACGCGTCGCCGTCGCCGTGGTCGCTTCCAAGGATGGCACCAAACACTACGCCGACGCGGTATCCCAGCAAGGCGCGGACTGGCAGGCTAACTATGGCGATTCCACCAAGCCTGAGTATAAAGGGGCGCATCTGGTTGCCATCAGCAAGTTGCAGCATTTTGAAAACCTGCATCTTTCCGGTACACTCCCGGTTCCCGCCAGCGGTGCAATGGCTAGGCCGGTGGTCGCGACGCCTTATATTCTTGGCAATGCTGATTGTTCATCACAAACACCATTCACATGGCCTCTTGGTTCGTTGCTTGCCGTTGCCAGCGGGTACCAATACCGTTTTGACAAAGTGATCCAGTTCGATCCCCAGGGCGTGGCGCGGATCATCTATGGCAACAATGGTGATAGTATTACTCAATGGATGGAAGTCGCATTGCAGCAGACCCACGGCAATGCAGTCTCCACCGGGTCAAATGTCGCTGCAATCCAGATCGATGCCATGACGGGCGCAACCGCGATTTACAGGCCATGAGGACGAGGCTTCATTCACGATCCGGTTTTTCATTGGTTGAGGTAACACTTGCACTGAGTGTCGCTGCCTTTTCCCTGGTTGCCATCTTCGGTCTTCTGCCTGTCGGCCTGAACAGCAACCAGGCAAGCATCGAGCAAACAGTGGCCGCCGGCATGGCGACCCGGCTTTCCGCCGACCTGCGGGCTGCGCCTCCGACCGCGCTGAAATCACCGCTTTACCAAATCTTATTCCCGGTACGCGACCCATTGTCGCCCAAGTCCGAAACACATACGGTTTTTTTGAAAGAAGACGGAACCATTGCCGGCAGCCCGGACACCGACACGAATCCGGGGCAGAATCCAAGATATCGCGCGACATTGTTCTTCACTGCGCCTGCGACCGGCCAGAAGACCTCCACCATGGCGCGCATCCTCGTTACATGGCCGGCCCTGACCGACATGACGGCGGCTTCCGCGCCGGCCAGGTTCAGCGGATCGTTTGAGACCATCATCAGTTTGGACAGAAACTGATACGCTATGGCATGGCCGTTTCATTCCTCCCATCCATCCCGAAAAAGCGGCGCCTTTACGCTCGTGGAATTGATGGTTGCAACCGCAGTGCTCATATTGCTGGTCGTGATGGTGACCCAGCTCACGAATAGCGCCGCCACCGTCACCACCGGCAGCCGCAAACACATGGACGCCGACAGCCAGGCGCGGATGATCTTCGACCGCATGGCGAATGATTTTTCCCGGATGCCGAAGCGCACGGACATGGACTGCATTTTTTCAAACCAGGCAACGAATGACGCGATGTTCTACTACAGCGAAGCTCCGGCATATTACGACGGGAGCGCGAGCGATTTCACGAACAGGAATACGACCGCGCTCATCGGCTATCGCATCAATTCAGCCTACCAGTTGGAGCGGCTTGGCAAGCTCTTGACGTGGGACACATCCGCAACATCCGCCACGCCCGGCAGTGTGGTGTTTCTGACCTATCCGCCCACGGCATCGAGTCCGAGCCCCACAGCCTCGCCAACACCGTGGCCCGCCAGCACGCTCACGGGAAACTGGGGCGCTGCGATTGGCTCCCCCGTTGGTAGCGGGACTGACGCCGATTACCACGTGATAGGCGACCAGGTGTTTCGCATGGCGTTTTGTTATCTGCTCAAGCCCTATACGGTTTCCGGCACCACTTATCCCGGGTTCTACTCGGTAAATCCCTATAATAACTTGATCCCTGTACATGCGGGCGGCACCACCACGGGAACAGTCACCGGAACCTTCCAGGGAACGGGACAAGGAACCGGGCTGCAGGATGTGGAAGCAATCATCGTGGCTATCGCAATCCTCGATGATGTAAGTCGCAAAATCGTTCCCACAACCGTCTCCGGAAGCTCAATTCCAAACCTGGGCGGCTTGGTTTCAAAATTTCCCGATCCGACCCCTTTCGACTTGCAAACCCCTGTGACTGCCACCTCAACTCCGCCCACGCCAATCCTCATGGCTCAGAACTGGCTCGCCTCCATGAACACAAGCGGCTTCGCGGCGACAGCGGGAATCCCTCAATCCGCTGCCGCGCAAATCCGCATCTACCAGCGTTCGTTTTATCTCAATAAATGAGCGATATTGCTCCAATGCACTCCCCGGCATCCTCCCGGTTCAAACGCAGCCACGGTCCGGTCCCGACGCGTAGCAGCGGCGCTGCGTTGATCATCATCCTCGCATTCGTCGTCCTCCTCACGGGCTTGATCGTCGCATTCTTCTCCCGGGCAATGAGCGAACGCCAGGTCTCCAACAGCAGTGCCAACCAGGCAAAGGTGGAACTCTTCGCTCAAGGTGCCATGGACACGATAGTAAGCGACTTGAAACAGGAGATCGCCGCTGGCTCGATGAGTATCACTGGTTCGATCGGGAGCGCCGTTTTCATCCCTACCAGTCCCGTGACGGCGGTGCCGGCGCTTTCCGGCACCGTAAGTGGCACATCGTTTCCGCCGAACCTGCTGAAGCGCAGCGCCTATAACCAGCCTTTCTATTCCGGATCGAGCTACTACAATCTCGCTAGTAACACCGTCACCACTACCGGCTCATCAACCACTAGTTATACCGCTCCTAACCGCGCAGTGAACGCTTCCACATCCGGCACGTCGCAAAATGGACGTTTTATCTCACCCGCGCGTTGGAATAAATCCCTGCTCCTTCCAAAAAAGACGGTAACAAGCTCCACGGATTTCACCCCGGTCGACACGGGCACCAATGCGTTTATCGCCCCTGACTGGATCCTAGTAGCCCGCAATGGCTCAAACCCGCCGGTCTGGAATTCAAGCCTCACGACATCCGGCAGCAACCCCGTGACAGGCCGCTTCGCCTACATGGTCTATGACGAGGGGGGGGGGCTGGACATGAACGTGGCGGGTTGCCCTTCCGGGCTTACCTCCTCGCAACTTGGCGGCAAAGGCGCTCTGGCTCTTGCCGATCTTACCGCTTTAACCGATTCATCGGGCGTTCCGTTGATCAACCAAACCCAGATCGACGCGCTCGTCGGTTGGCGCAATTATGCGACAACTCAGGTGACAGGAACATTTCCCAATCCCGGTTTCACGGCTGTTTCCGGTTCAAACTACTATAATTATGTTTCTAACAACACTACAGGCTTCCTGACCATAAGCGGCACTGCGCTTAATAACAATCAATCTGACCGCATTTTTACCAGCCGCCAGCAGCTGATCAAGTTTCTGGCTGCGACAGGCACGCTTGGCGGGAATACTCTGGCTGCCACTCAAAACGCTCTCCAATACCTCGGCACTTTCTCCCGTGACCTGGAGCAGCCTTCCTTCGTACCCGATCCAAATTTGTCAAATGTCGTGATGGCCTCGGATGCAAAAGCGCACAGACCGAAAAACAAATGGCTGGTCGACACGGATAATTCCAATGATGTTTGCGGCAGCGCTGCCTCCAATGATACATCCGGGGCGAAGCAGGACCTGATCAATCCCTCCCTGCTTACCGTGCAGGATTCAACGGGACAGCCGGTGATGAAGAGGCGCTTCCCGCTGAGCAGGCTTTCCCTGCTGGAGACGGCATCCAATACGGTGCGCGTCGGAGGATCCATCGGCTCGACTAGCGATCCTACAAGCCTTGCAAGCAAGATTTACGATTATTTCGGCCTGACCTGGGGTGCCCCTTCAGCCAGCACAGTCATCCCTGGGGGGTTAACTTCCAACGGATGGACCTATAGCCATGGCGATCCAACCAGAATCTACAAGCTTTCCGAAATTCCTCCTTCGACGACTCCCGCCAGCGCCAATCCGGACGGCACCGCGCGCGAGCCGGATTTCTTTGAAACGCTGAAAGCAGTCATCAACTGCGACTCACTAGGCAAACAGCAGGGAAACCTGCAAGTGGGTACGGCGGCTCACTCAGGTGTAGGGCCGCTCGTCGATGGACAGATCCATAACCAATTGATCCAGATGGGGGCTAATCTGATCGATCAATATGATGCTGACAGCTATCCCACATGTATTTTTTTTAACAATCTGACGTTTTACGGCATTGAAAACCTGCCTTATTTTTCAGGGTGGCAGCAGATGTGGTACCGGATGAAAGCGCTGACTGCGGGGACCGATTACGATAACAACATCACGTATATTCGAAGCGGGACCACTGTTTCCTCCAGTGGCACCAGTTACTCTTATACTATCAGTAGTACGCCTCCGAATGTAACCGATGGCAGTGGCAATACTCCCGGTGGCACGGGCACTGTTTATGAAACTTCGGTAATGATCCAACCGATCATCTGGAATCCGCATACTCCGGATTCCAACCCAACTCCTACCGGTGTGCCCACTAGTTTCCGCATCACTGTTTCCGATCCAACAAATGTTTCGGTCCTCTCGCCATTTCATCCTTATGCACAAAGGGGTTGGTGGATTACCACTGTCGCACAATCCTATTATTTACCGGCAGCTTCAAGCTATGCTACGGCGAACAGCATGGTGTTGTCACAAACAAAAAATGAGTACATACAATCAGGAGGAACGTACGCTCCTTATGCCGACAAGTTCTACTCATTCCCTCAGCCGGTCCTTAATCCCAATTCCAGCTTTATAACCTTTAATACCGGAGCATCGCCAGCCGACTTTCGTGAGCCTTACCGGCTCCGTGCGCCAAACTATCCTGCCGGAAGCAATGCTACGGCCACTTCGAGTGATCCAAACAATCCGGCGCAAATTACCATTGGGGCCGATCCGAACCTTATTGCCGCGGATGGCGGATCCAGCACGGCCATCGGGATCAATTGTGGAAAATGCTGGACCGGCCCGAGCATCGACAAAACCAATGATCAAAAGTGGCTCAGCGTTGGAGCAATCAATCACGATATGAAGTTGATACTTCAGTATCAACAGGGCGGTAATTGGTACACCTATGATGTGATCCAGGATGTTTATAATGCCTCTGGAAACATCAGTACGGTGGATAATACGGATATTCCTCCTTATCGCCGGTTTTTCCGGGCTTGCTTACGCGCCGATCCCCGCACGGATCGCTGGGGTGAATTCCACATGGCTGTCTGGCCTTCTACCAATGCAGCCGATGTTCCGGCCGGATCGGTTGCGGCTGGACTTCCCGGAGACAACGGGGTCGATGGCGCATACGGCAACAATGCCGCTCCACACTTTTATCTTCCTCAGGGTATCACATGGAAACCCAGCCTGAATTCCACTTACTACGCGACAGGAGGCGCTCTTGGACTGGCGGCATCCCAAGGCTGGGCATCCAACCTGGAAGCTCCTTCTGACTTGATGGTGAATGTGCCGTCGCGAGCTCCGTGGTTGAATCCGAATGCCTTGAATCCGAATGTTGGTGCGGCGAATACAGGGGCAGCTACAACGCCAGCCAACCAGCTTCCGCCCGGTGCAAAATTTTGCTACGCCGATCCTGACGCGGTTCTCAGGCGGTCCTCCGGTTGGAATTTCTCGGCAGCGGGCGATGGGCTTCCCCTTTACACCGCAAACGGAAATTATAACAGCCGGCCCGTGATTCTGAACCGCCCCTTTCAATCTATCGCGGAGATGGGCTATGTTTTTCGGGACGTGGCGTGGAAGGAGCTCGATTTTTTTTCGCCGGAGAGTGGAGACGCCGCTTTGCTCGACGCCTTCTGCCTCAATGAATTGCAGAATACGTCCACGGATATGACAGTTGCTGGAAGAGTCAATCTGAACACCAGGCAACCGAAGGTCCTGCAAGCTCTGATCCAGGGGGTCTCCAAAGCAGAAGGAGGAATTATCACCAATACCGAAGCACAGAATGCGGCGCAAGCATTGGTGAATTGGACGACTGATATAACCAGTGGAACCACATCCGCCGGTGGTGCGAAAATTTTATACAAAGGCCCCTTGCGCAATCGGAGCGAACTTGTCGGGAAATTCGTTTACCAGATTCCGTTCAGTCCTGCGTACGCCTTCGCAGGTGCAGCGAATCCCACTCTCGATGGAAGCAAATCTTACCAGGGATTTTCCTCTATGCTGACCTCGGGCACCTCACCCGTGGTTTTTGGCTCCCTTGGCACCTCGGCGGATGCTTCCATTAAGCGCCGTTGCGAGAGCGTCATGAGGGCGCTGGTGGATTCTGGTAACACGAGGACATGGAATTTGATGATTGATGTCATCTCCCAGGTCGGGCGCTATCCGGCAAATGCCTCGGGGTTGGACAAGTTTGTGGTCGAGGGGGAAACACGCTATTGGGTGCACCTAGCCATTGATCGTCTTACCGGCAAGGTTGTCGCCAAGGTGGTTGAACCGGTCACTGAATAAAAAACATTATGAAATATCCCGGCTTCAAATGTCTCTTGCTTGTAACAACAGGCTTCGCACATGCCTTTGCTCAAAATTCCAACCCGCCACCACCAAAAAATCCCGTGCTGCACCGGGCTCCGGACATGGCATCGTGGACTGTGCAATTCAAGTACAAGGCGGATGAAGCGCCCGCGGCATCCGCCAAACCACAATCGACGAATGCCAATCAAATCCAAAGCCTTGCGGTGACAAAAACCCATAAAACTTTTTGGGTGCAGACGGTCCTGGCCTCTGGAAAGAAAGATGAAAAATGGGTGTTTGATGGCCACCAGCTTGAAACGGTGAACAATGGAAAAGCCATTGTCATCATTGCTCCACCCACGGCACTGGAACCCTCCCCGGAATATTCCGATTACAGTCACACTGATTTCGCGGGGCTCGATTGGGTGTCACTTGATGCCTACAAGGGCCTGGGAAGCCTCGACGGAAAACGTGTTTACCAGTTTGAATCGCAGAAAGACGGCAACAAAGTTATCGCCATGCTTTCAGTCGACACACAACTGCCGCTTTATTCTTCCGATGGTGGCACTACATGCGTCTATACCTATAATCAGGCACCCACGGTGCCATTGGTGCCGCCTGAAAAGTTCCTTGCAGTCCTCGCTACTTATAAGAAAGGCTTGGAAGCATTTAAGTATCACGTTAGCACGCCATAGGCGTCATCCGTCCTCTAAAAAAAGGATTTACTACGCGCCGGATCAGGAAGCGCCCGCGATTTCATTTGTCCCTCCCTGGAAGCATTTCAGAGTGAGGATGGTTGGCATAGCCACGCCGTGGCCATTTGACGAAATGCATTGGATAGATGGCGTAGAGAACGCCACTGGTTTGAAAATATTTTCTTTCCTTGTTTTTGGAAGCAAACAAAAAAATGCCCCTCCGGCTCCAAGACCGGAGGGGCATCTGATTTTAATTGCGCCCCCAATCAGGTCCCCACCCGACGTCTGCGCAACCTTTGGATGCCGATAAGCATTCCAAATCCTGAAAGGATCATGCCCCATGTGCCTGGCTCGGGGATCACTGCAAATTCATTCGTTCCATTCTGGAATCCACCTGCACCGTCGCTGATGCCCATGTGATCCAGCACCGCCCATGCAACTCCGTTGTAATAACCGTACGCACCCAACTGCTGGCTCAACGAACCGGGGATGCTCGCGAGGTAGTCTGCATACGATTCGTTCAATGCGTTCGTCCCGAATGGTGTCGGCGCGTTGCCGTTCACTCCTCCGGTGTCGTTCCCCATTATTGCGTTCACAAACTGACCGCCATTGTTCCACGCGATGTACTCCACTCCCGTGGCGCTCGTGTCATACGTGAGTTGCAGCACGTAGATGTCTGTGAGCGACACCTGCCCGTTTGCGGGG